>ERZ835051.71-NODE-71-length-96841-cov-10.096068_pt1 | contig 96841 bp, 100 predicted proteins | sample MGYA00519575_ERZ835051 | MGnify/ENA primary metagenome ERZ835051 (study PRJEB31850, sample SAMEA3708769) | human gut metagenome | biome: human gut; feature: human-associated habitat; material: faeces | place: China | collected 2014 ... | reverse complement strand
ATATGATGATAATTGGGAAGATTGTTTTGTTGGTTTTGGAGATTTAGAATTTGTAGAGCAACTTAAACAATATCTTATTAAGTATATTGATGAACAACTTAAAAAAGTTCTTCCTCCTGAGGGTTATGAATTAGTAATGGTAAATCGTTCTCCTGTTCCGCCTGATGGATATGAATATGTTGTTTATATTGATGAAGACGGTAAACTTGTTAAAGTTTGTACTACTGATAAAGAACCTATTGTGCGTAAAGTTAGTAAAGAATAAATTATGGCTGAAAGACATGATGAACAGTTATATGGAGTTGCTTCGTTAGATAAGCTATTTCCTATCATAGATGTAGTAGATGATTTAACTACACCTATTGCTACAAGACCATTGTCTGCCAAACAAGGCAAAATACTTAAAGATTTAATTGATTCTCTTGAGCTTTTTAAATTCCAAACTGTTGAAAGTTTACCTGCTACTGGAGAAAAAGGTATTATTTATCTTGTTCCTGCTGAGAAATCCGAAGATGGCACTAACATCTATGAAGAATGGGTTTGGCTTGTAGATGAAAGCAGATATGAACTTATTGGTTCGCTTGGTAAGATAAAAGTAGATGATGCTTTATCTTTAACTTCTACTAATCCTGTACAAAATAAGATTATTACTGAAGCTCTTAATCGTATTAATAAAGAATTGTTCCCATTGACTATTGCTGTTAGCGGTGGAGGTCTGTTTGAAAAACGTACTACACAAACTATTACAGTTACATGGTCTATTAAAGAGGGAAGTGATATTGTTATTCCTGAAACAATTACTGTTAATAATGAGACTGTTACTAATACTCATACAAGTAAAGTATTTAATAATGTTACAACTAATACTACTTATACTGTGAAAGCTGTTAAAGATGGAGTTACAGTTACTGGAAGTACTTCCGTAACATTTGTTAATCCAAGTTATTTTGGTGTTGTTGCTAATAATTTCACTCCTACAGAAGATGCTATTAAAGCTCTTACTAAGATTGTAAAGAATGGTAAAGGTTATACAGGTACTGCTAATCTTAATAATCAAAAAACTTGTTATGCTTATCCTAAATCATTTGGAGTATTAACAGCTATTAAAGATGCTAATAATTTTGATTATATAAACTCTTATACTCGTACTGAACTTACTGTGTGGGACGAAGTATATTATGTTTATGTTCTTACTGATGCTACTACTATTGACGGATTTAAACAAATTTATTCTTAATATACGACTATGGCACTTAGAATTGGTGATAATTTTGATTATCAAGGTCAGAAACCTAATTTCGCACGAGATAGTTTCGAGACTCTTGCTGCTATGAAAGCCTATCCTGAAACAAGTATTGATGAAGGACATCTTTCATATTGTAAAGAAGACGGCAAACGTTATGAATATAAAAGTTCTAATGACATAGATGCTACTACTGGTAGATGGCGTGAATTTGAATCTGGTGGAGGTCTTGAAGAAGTTCCTATTGCAACTAATGACGCAGTTGGTGGATTTAAAACAGGATTTACTTCTACTGAAAAGAAATATCCGGTTCAAGTTGAAGAAGATGGTAAAGCTTTTGTTGAAGTTCCTTGGACAGATACTAATACTACTTATACAAATATGAGTGGAGCTACAAGTTCCGCAACTGGAAAAAGTGGTTTAGTTCCTGCTCCTGCTGCAGGTGCTCAAGGCAAATACTTAAAAGGTGATGGTACTTGGGATACTCCTCATGATACTACTTATAATAAGGCTACTACTGAAGCTGATGGTCTTATGTCAAAGGAAGATAAAGCTAAACTTGATGGTTTGACAGGAGCTTCTTTACTTATTGTTACCCAAGAAGTTTATGATGCTACTGAACCTAAAGACGACAATACTGTTTATTTCATTAAAGGCTAAGTAATTGTTATGAATGTAAAACAATTATTTGAAAAAGTTGCTAAAGGGTATATTCCTATATACCCTTTAGCTTCTATGGATAATATAGTTGATGAAAATCAATCTATTAGTCTGACAGAAGTTCTTAATAAGTATAATCATATTTATGTAACTTTTGCAGATGATGCTAAAGAAACAAGACTTTTAATTCCTGATTTTCTTAGACGTTATGGTCTTTGGTTATCATACGAAAAAGATGGAAATCTTTATACTGAATTTTTCAAAGGTAGTAATGTTGATGCTCAACAAGAAGAACGTTGGAGTGATGATGAATATTGGGAATATGTTCCAGATTTGCAATATATTAATGATGCTTCTCGGCGTATTCCTAATGGTGCTATTCTTCCTGAGCATTTAAGTGATAGTTTGCAACAATTACTTTCTCAACATCATACCATTAATAATATGGTAGATGATGAAGACCTTGAAACTAAAGGTTGTGGTATTATTAAGTTTAAAGATAGACCTTATCAGCCAAATATAGCTTCTGGCAAAGGTTATAAAATACTTCGTAAAGATTTCTATAATGGAATAAATACTCTTACTGTTGAAGACTTTGAATGGCAAAATACTATTTATGAAGTTCGTTATGATTTTGATTTACAAGGTCAGACTATAAATCTTCCTAAAGGAGCAACTTTGCTGTTTAAAGGAGGTGCTATTAATAATGGTAGTGTTTATTTTAATGGTGGTACTATTATAGGAGCTGACAAATTATCCGATTGTGGCAATGCTTCATTTACGGGGGAGTTTTCAAAAGGACTTATAATGAGTTTTGATGATACTCCTAAATGGTGGAATGGAACTGAATGGATTGCTTTTTCTTCCGGAGGAGTAGAAGAACCTTCTGGTTATGAAGCAAAAGTAATATCTGTAGAAACTACTGATAACGAAGCTAATGCTACTGTTAAACTTGCAGGTAAAACGTTTAGTTTTACTTTTGCTATTCCTCGTGGTAAGCAAGGTCCTCAAGGCATTCCTGGTCCTGCTGGTACTGATGGAATCGATGGACAAGACGGTAAAGATGGTAAAGACGGTACTATTGAAGGTTTTGATGCAAATGCTGAAGCTGAAACTTCGAGTACTCCTAAAGCATCTGTTGAAGTAAATGGGACTACTCTTAATTTCAAATTTGGTCTTGTTAAAGGAGATACTGGAGAACAAGGGCCTCCTGGAAAAGATGGTGCTGATGGTGCTGACGGTAAAGATGCTGTTTTGCCTAATTGGAAAACTTATATTTACATAAAAGCTGATTCTAAACCTGCCAAACCTACAAGTACTGATATTCTTCCTTCAGGATGGAGTGATTATCCTACTTCAACTGGACAATGGTGGCAATGTATTGGTACTGTAAATGGCATTACTAATAAAGTTGTTGAATGGTCTGAAGTTCTTCCTGTTAATGGTAAAGATGGTACTGCACAAGATGGTAGTCATGTAGAAATGAGATTTGCTATTAATAATTCTCGTACTGACGCACCTACTTTAGATGCTGACGAACGTAATCCTTCAGGATGGACTATTCAACCTCCGAGTGTTGGAGATAGTAATTATCTTTGGATGACTACTGCTACTATAGGAGCTGATGATTCTCTTAAAACTAATTGGACTACTCCTGTATGTATTAGTGGAGAACAAGGTCCTGCTGGTGCAGATGGTCCTGCAGGTACTCCTGGACAACCTGGTGCCCGTGGACAATTAGTTTATCCTGCCGGTGTTTATGATGTTAATAAATCATATATTACCGATTCTAATTCTGCTCCTTATGTACTTGATAAGACAGACAATAATTATTACGTTCTTAATACTCAAATGACTTGGAAAGGAACTGAACAAGATAATAAAACTCCTTCCCAAAGTTATGAAGAAAGTGGTGGTTCTGTATGGCTATTGTTTGATGCTTTTGATGCTATTTATGCTAAAATAGGTATTATAGCTAACGGTCTTGTTGGAAGTGCAGTATTTAACGGAGATTATATGTTTAGTCAGCAAGGTATTAATCCAAGTTCTTCAAATGCTACTACAACTGATTATGAAAACTTTGATAGTACTCATATTTATGATGGTACTTTTACTCCTAATATAATGTTTAATTTTGCTACTGGTGCTGGGCATCTTGTTGCTGGTAAAATTAAATTTGATGAAAGTGGAGATGTTACTCTTAATAATTTGTACATGACAGGATATGTACAAGAAAATTATAAAGTTGTTACTTCTGGTGCTACTTCCGTAGATTTTGACCCTGAAACTAAGAATTATATATTTACTGAAACTAATACTAATTTTGTTACTATTGATAGTGAAAATATGTTTAAGTCTACAGATACTGTTAAAGAAATAAATATTTATAATGGAGGTACTTCTGGACAAGTAAATCTTAATACTTATCAATGGGATAATCGGGATTTGAATATTATTGATAATGCGCATAGTATTAAACATATTTCTATTAAACCTGGTAGATGTGTTAAACTTATTGTGTTTAAAGTTTCAGATACTATGTCTGGTGTTAGAACTATTATCGCTAATAAAGGTGAATTTATGTACGATAATGACGAAGAATACGGAGGATATGGTATTATTAGTAAAGATTTAGCATAATTTATTATGGAACAAATTATTTCTCAACTTATTGCTAATTTTGATTTTGCATTAATGCTTGTAATAAATATTGTTACTTATGGAGTAATAAAGTTTATTGATGATATTAATGGTGATAAAGTTCCAACTACTTGGCAAAAGAGAATTGTATTTCTTGTAACTGCTATTGCTCTTGGAATTATTTATAAATATTGTACAGATGTTCCTATTCATGTTATTATTAATTCTTGTGTTATAGCTCCTGTTGCTTGGAGTTGGCTTGCCAAACCTATTGCTATTAGATTTGGTATTGATTATAAGAAAAAATAAATAACGTATTACTATTGCTTATATAAAAACTTATTGTTATAATTGTAATATAAATATAACTGATATGAATAAAATAGAAGTTAATGCAAAACTTCAATATGTATTTGAAGGGTTGCCTTTAAGTAGAGTTCAAAAGCAAATGCTTAGTGATGTTATCTCTACTATTATTGAAACAGCTGTAGAAGGAGTTGAAAAACCTGAACTTGCAGCTGCTACTACTAAAACTATCGGAGGTGTTAAACAAGCTGCTACTGTCGCTGTTTTGGAAACTACCGATGAAATTACTGATGTTATTTCTACTGTTAATACTTTAATTAATAACCTTAAGACTGCTGGTGTAGTCGCAAATTCGTAAGTTATGGGAAGACCTAATCGTGGAACTGGAAGTGCTGGTATTAAGAAACCAGGTAATAGTGATAATGGTGGTGGTAAAGACCAATATAGTTTAGGTGGAAGTAGTTCTTCTTCATCTAAAGGTTCTAAATCTACTAAGAAGTGATGTTACGGAAGTTACTTATACTTCTAATTAAATTCATACCCGTCATACAAATGGCGGGTATGTTAATTAATAATCTTTTATATTTCAATGATGTTTATTGTCTTAGTTATATACTTGATTATCTTATTGGTAATTCTATTATTACTACTTTCTTGCTTATAGTTTGTAGTTATATATTTAATTTTTGTACTTGGCATAGACTTATTATTATTGCTAATTTTATTAATATTACTATTGCTTCAGTAGATGCTATTCATAAAATACCTATTACTGATTTACAATTACTTACTTTATATCATTTTGTTGCAGTTGTTTTTATCATTATTGCGACTATAAATCATATCAACAAAAAAAAATGATAAATATTAAACTCCGTATTCTAAGAGGTTTACTCGAAGAAAGTATTAAGAATATTGATGCTGATAATAGTAATCATAGTGCTGATGAACTTGATGAAATTATTAAAGACCTTACTAAGTTAAATAGAGGCATCAAACGTATTAGTAAACGTGAAGCTTGTGAGAAGATTCTCCATTGTAGTCCAAGTACTTTTGATAATTATCTTAAACTTGGTCTTATACCGCCAGGTCATAAAGAATATGGATTTAAAGAACTTTCTTGGAGTGAGAAAGATTTTGATGAAGCTACTCTTTATCGTATTAAAGATTATAAAGATAAACATAAATAAGCTATTGTTGTGAGTATCTCACAAGCAAAAGTATTGAGAATGACACAGTTACAAGTAAAATTGTAATTGTGTCATTCTTGTTTATACTCGTTCTTAACTTTGCGTTGTAATCGGTTACAAAACTCTTATTAAATTAACTAATTAAAATCGTAAAGTTATGGCAGAAAGTAAAACTTTTGTCTTCGGACAGGATGCTAACAATGGTATGCTTGGTCTTCTTGCTCCTCTTCTTCAGAAGCAAGGTCTTGACCCTAATATGGTTATGGCTATGATGAATAATCGTGGCGGTGCTTTTGGTGGTGAAGGTGGCTGGTTCATGTGGGTTATCTTCTTGTTCTTCTTGATGGGATGGGGTGGTAATGGTTTTGGCGGTTTCGGTAATCGCGGTGTTGCTGGAGATGCTGCTCTTGGTAATCTTATTAATAACGATAACGGTCGTGAACTTCTTATGCAAGCTATTCAAGGAAACGCTAATGCTATTAGCCAGTTGGCTTCTACTCTTAACTGTTCTATCGGTCAAGTTCAGCAAGCTATTAATGGTGTTATGAGTCAAGTTCAGCAAGTTGGTAATCAAGTTGGACAGAGTTCAATGCAGATTATTAATGCTATTCAGGCTGGTAACTGTAATATTGCTCAACAGATTGCTTCTTGCTGCTGCGAAAATCGTCTTGCTATTTGTCAGCAAACTAATACTTTGCAGCAGAGTATTAACAATGTTGCTAATGGACAGGAACGTGGTTTCTCTACTATTGCTTATGAAACACAACGTCAGACTTGTGATATTCGTGATGCAATTCGTGAAAATACTGCTCAAGTATTAGCTGGTCAGCAAGCTGCTGAAATGCGTGAACTTAATCGTGATATTGCAGAACGCGATAGAAAGATTGCTGAACAAGCTGTTGTTATTAATAACGGTCAGCAAACAGCTATCTTTGGTCAGATGATTCAGCAAGCTACTGCTCCTATTGCTGCTGCTGTAGCTGGTTTGCAGAAAGATGTTGATGGTGTTAAGTGTAAGTTGCCTGATACTGCAACTATTCCTTACTCCCCCGTAGTGGGAGTTCCTTCTTGTGTTGCTGCTCAGTATGGTCTTGGACTTGGTTTAGGTTTTGGTTTTCCTGGTGCTTGGGGTTAATATATAAAACATAGTTATATTATGTCTTTATTTAATCCTTTTATAATGGCTAACAGGAATGGTATTCCTCGTATTGAAGCTACTGGAGTAAATATTAGTACAACTGCTGTTACTTTTAGCTTTCAGAGAAATGCCTTTTATAACAGAAATTTTGCCGGACTGATTATTTTCAGACTTCCTGCTTATACAGCTCCGGCAACTGCTGTTCCTGTTATTTTTGATACCGATGGAGAGAGTCAAGCTGTTACTACTCTCGATGGAGTTGCAGTTACTTCTGCTGAACTTAATAAGTCAGGTATCTATCTTGGTTTTTATGACGGTAGTACTCTTCAACTTTTAACTGGTGTTTAATCTATGTTTAGTGCTTTAGGACAAAATAGTGTATTCTATATCTTAGATAAGAATAATAAACCTACGCTTAAAGTTGGAAAAGTTGTTAAGGTTAATACTAATCCTCAATATTATGGTCTTGCTAATCAAGAAATTGATATAACTGTTGATGTAAACGGAGATAGTTACGAGTTCAAGAAAATTCCTGCTAATCTTTCTATTGTTAGCCCTTCAAATGGTATTGTTATTTCTGATAATGTTGATGACATGACAAGAGAATTTGAAACTATGGTTAAACTAAGTCAGCAAGCTATTGATACTATTGATTACCATAGAGGAATTATTGATAGTAAAGATGAAATTCTATCTATACTTAATCCACGATTTGCTAAAGAAAAAGAACAAGAAAATAAACTTAATTCTTTAGAGGGAAGAGTTGGTAATATGGAACAAGGTATAGATGATATTAAAACTATGCTGTCTAAAATGCTAAACAAATAACAAGGAGAACAAGATTATGTATATAGTAGAAATTACAGAAGATAAAGTTGATAATCTTCTTGAACATATGGACAAAGGCATTAAATGTTTTAATAAAGCTATGGAATGTCTTGAAGAAATGAAAGAAGACGCTCGTATGAATGAGAGATATGATGATGATGATTATGACGATGAATACAGAGATGAGCGATATGGTAATCGCGGAGGTCGTTCTGGAGGTAGTCGTTCAGGTATGCGTCGTGGTGGCGGTGGCGGTAGATATAGCCGTTACTAATGTTTAACTTAGTAGGGGCAGTAATGTCCCTACTTTTATTTTTAATAGTATGAAACGTACTCCTTTAGATGTTCACGAAGATATGCCTATTGGCATGAAACGGTATATAAATAATTATGGTTGGCATTTTAATAAACGTGCTTATGAATATGCTACCAAATTAATGTTTAAACGTAATACTAAAACTAATAGAGAAGAAGCCATTGAAGCTTATACTAAAGAAGAAGTAGATGAATTACTTAAAGAATATAATGTAGAAGTTAAAAATAAAATCATGTATGATTATGTTTTTGCTGCTACTATGTGTAAGGCTGATTATCTCGGAAAGTCTATTCCTGATAAGGAACATCTTGCAATGTATGTAAAAGATACAGTAGATGATGTAGATGCCAGTGATGAAACTACATTTAGACGTTGGGTTGCTACTATGATTGGTAACGGACTTCCTATTGATTGGTATGAGATATGTTAAAACAACATTTTACTATTCCTAAATATAATTGGGAAGTTGATGTTTACTATTATGTTACTTGTTATTATCTGAATGAAATTCTTACTAAACTTCGTTCTATGGGCTGTACTGGAGAACATTTAGAAGATGCTTATAGAAATATGTCTTCTTGTCAGCTTAATTCAGGTATTACTTATTCTAATAATACTCAAAAACATTCTCTTATTGTCATTTCTTCTACTTCTACTCCTGCTCAATTTATGAATAGTTTGTTCCATGAACAATATCATCTTATTAGTCATATAGTAGAAGAATATAATATAAATCCTTTTAGTGAAGAAGCTGCTTATCTTGCTGGATTTGTTGGTCAAAGAATGTATCCTAAAGCAAAGCACTTTTTATGTAAATGTCATTGCGAATAATACTATTAGTCTAATTGCAGTAGCATATCTTAAAGATAATGTTGCTGCAATTTTTTTTATGCAATTTTGTATATTGTCTGTTGGTTATTCAGATAAATATATTATATTTGCACATATTATTCATACTAATAAAATAAATAAAGTTATGGCTTCTATTGCTCAATTAGTTTCTGAAATTGCTCATTCTGTAAAGCAACCTGATAGTGTGCCTGTACGTCGTGCTATCAAACTTGGTATAATTCATGCTCGTAATGAAGCCATTAGGCGTAGTTATGGTAATCATAATTATACTGATAAAGTTCTACAACAAAGATTTAGACTTACTCTTACTGATGTTCCTGATGGTGATTTAGCTGGTTCTCAAGATATTGTTAGAGACAAAGTTAAAAGAACTACTAATAAAGTTCCTCGTCCTACTCGTCTTATTAATAATCTACCTTTTCATTCTGTTCGTACTTCTGGTATGAAAAAACCTATTGAGATTGCTTTTGTTAAAGAAGCATCTGCTCAATATTATTCTAAACTTCCTGGTATGTGTCCTGTTATTACTTATGATTATATTAATGAATATATTTATATTAATATTCCAGAAAATAGTAAACTTACAAATATAGGTTCTATTATTGTTGAATCTGTGTTTGAGTATCCACATCTTATTCAAACAGAAACTGTTGATGGAAAATTAGATTTAGATAGTATTGATGATAATGATGAATTTCTTCTTCCTGAAGATATGATTGGTACTATTAAGAAATTTGTTCTTGAAACTTGGAATACTAATGTAATTAGAGATACTAATGAAGTTCCTTCTCCTAATATTGTAAGTTAATAAAATATTATGCTTCCAGATATTACTATTAAAGGATATTATCTTCAATTTATCCATAATGCTAAAAATGATATAACAAAGTATAAAAATGCTCTTGAAGTTACTCTTAGTGTTAAAGAACAAGTTTATAAATATATTGAAGATAATAAAACTATACTAAATGATTCTTTTGATATTAATCTTGATGATATTGAAATAGAATTTCGTCAAAAGAAATATAATCCAAAAGAATATCTTTATAATATTGTTATTAGACTTCTTAGAAATATAGATGTTCATCCTGATAGAATAGTTCTTTTACAACTTGCTAAATATTGTAATATACTACGCAATGAAAATAAATATAATAAACTTATAGAACTTGCTAATAAACGTAAGGATATTAAGTTTGGTATTTATCGTAAGTATGTTACTGCTTATTATAATAAAGTACATAAATGTGTACTTAATGGAATGGGTTATAGATTTGGTTATGGTATAGGTACTTATGTTATCAATCATTGGAAACTTGACCCAAAACGTGTTAAGAATAAAGTTCATCTTGATTATGCAGCAACTAATGCTAAGAAGAAAGAACTTCTTGCTAAAGGTATAAAGCTTTATGATGATAAAGAAGCTGCTTGGTATGAAGCAAGACATATTCCTTATAACGGAGTTGATTATAGAGTTTATAAAGAAAATACTGATTGGTATGAATTTACTTTTATTAAATCTGAAATTTTTAAAAGTAATAATCTTGAATATCAACGTACTGAATATGTTGCTACTAAATATAGAGGAATGTCTTATACTCAAATGGCGGAAGAATTATGTCATACTGAAGAAGATATTTATAATCTACAAGTAGATATAAAATATAAACTTAATATTCTTTTATATAAAGACCCGACTAAGTATTTAAATTATGTCCGCAATGCTGAACAATGTAAATACAAACGTGGAGCACATAATAGCTAAGATTGACAATGATTTCAATCCTGATAATAGTGATTGGATACCTCGTGTCGGAGCTTGGTGTATTGATGCTATGTCCCAGTTAGATGTTCTTCGTACTAAACGTAAGAAGAAAAAGCTGACTGTTAAAGATAGGATTGCTTATTCTGAATGTCCTATTAATAATGCTGATATTAAAGTATATGATAATAATGGTTGTGAAATAAAAGAAGCTGACGAAAATTCGTGTTGCAATAATTCTCCCTCTACGGGGGAGGAAACGACTGCTATTGCGTCAGTTACTCCAGACACTGTTGATGTTGTAAATACCGGTAAGCCTCAACATATAGCTAATATAGCAGATACTGTTAATGATAAATATCCTTATCGTTATAACGTAAGACATATATCTGCTGACGCTAATGTTTGTAAAGAACGTAATTATGTTCTTGCTGATTGTAATAAAATTGAAATAAATTTTGATGCTGATTATATTTATGTAGAAACAGAATATATAGAAACTGTTTGTAGCGATTCTTATAATTGTGAGCTTCCTGTAATTCCTAATAATGGTTTACTTATAGAAGCTATTGCTTATTATTGTATGTACAAAATGCTTTGTAGAGGATATAAACATCCTGTGTTTAATCTTAATGCTTCTCAATATGGTACTAATCCATATTATATGTGGAATCAACTTAAAGATGAAGCTAAGCGTTCTGTTATTGCTGGTGTTGTTAATGATGCTGATGCTGATTTGTTTAGGTCTAATCTGTTTGTAAATACGTTTGACCCTCGACATTGATTATAATAGCTATTTTTAGCTTGTATTTTAATTGAATATAGTATGCTGATAATTAGTATTAGTTTTTATAATAAGTCATTATACAGGCTAAAAATAAGTCATAATAATTAATAATTTTGTATTTGTTATGGATATTTCTCCTAAACTTCAAATGAATCTTCATCCTAAAGACGCTGAGAATTTGTCTTTAGTTACTGCTCTGAATGTTAAACTTTCCAATGATGAGAGCTGTATTACTAACGAAGAAAGTATTAGAGAGAATACTTTTATTAGTAATTTTCTTAAAGAATATTATAAAGATAGTAATGGAGTTTACTATGATTTTACTATTGTTGCTATTATACCATGTAACATAGAACTTGCTATTATTGCTGTTAAAAATAATGATGGTGATAAAGCTCAAATATTTCGTTATAGAGAAAAAACTACTAATAACGAAGAGTCTATGAAATGTGTATATGGTGATAGTGATACTAATTATCTTAAATATCATGGAGGTAAGATAAAAGGAGCATTTACTTATAATGTTGAAAATAGTCTTATACTTGCTATTGCTGAATATGATGGATTAGAAGAGAAAATACCTCTTCGTACTATCAATCTTGGTAATTATGATGATGATACTATTTTCAATGATAAAGATGTTCCTGATGAGGCTCTTTCTATTTCTCCTGAAGTTAGAATACCAAGTATGCGTAATCTTGAATATATTACAGGAAATGCTTATAAAGGTTGGTATTATCTTTTTGTTCGTTTTAAAATTAATTCTATTGATTATACTCAATGGTTTAGTTTTGGCTTTCCTATATATGTAGATACCCTTGAGAAATATGCTATTACTCGATATTGTTATCGACAGAAGATAACTCATATGAGTGGAACAAGTGCTTCTAATATTACAAATCCTGAAGAACCTGAAGATGGTTTTTGTGCTGGAGCTTCTGATTATTTTAGTAATACTTCTGATATTGCTAATGAAACTTTTAAAATAGATATTAGATTTGATTCTAAAAATAATATTTATAGTAAGTATCAAATAGGTATTATTTGTGCATCTAAATCTTATACTAAAGCGTTTAGAACTTCTGATATAAATTTTAATTGGAATAATAGTAGTAATATTACTACTGAATTTGTTTTAAATAATGCTTCTTTAATAGAAGCTGCTGCTTCTGATTTTATCATAGATAATTATAATTATTTTGATGTTAAAAATATAATTAACTATAAAAATAAACTTTATATTTCTAATTATAAAGAAAATAATGCTAACGATAAAGATATTGTAGATAGTGGAATACTTAATAATATAAATTTAGAACTTTCAAAAGGTACTATATATGGAAGTTCTATAAGTTATGACTATACTATTTCTTCTAAAGATACTATTGGAAATTATCCTAATCAATACGATGGCAGCACTAATGGTATTCCTGGTACCGTTTATTTTAATCTTAAATCTGATGAAGAAGTATTTATATATGGTACTTGTAGTATATATGATAAAAATGGAAAACGTGATACTACTGTTGGGCAATCTTTTAAAGTTGGAGATATTAGTATAATAGAAAGTTCTTCTGAATTTACCATAGAAAATGGAGCTTTTGGTCAATCTTTAAGAAGACGTTGGGAAATTCCAAGTAATATTTCTATTGCTGTAATTACTACTACATATGTAGGTTCTTATGATTATGAATATACTGTTTATAAATTTTATGGTAATATGACTATAACAAAAGTCGTACATAATGAAGATTCTAATAATGTTCCATCTATTAAAATAAATGGAAATGATTTTGCTGTAAATGGAGGCGTTAATTATCTTAATATAAATAAAAGTTTTAATAGTAGAAAAATTAATAAGACTCTTATTGCTGGAGAAGTTTATAATTTCTTTATACATTTTGTTGATAAATATGGTCATTGTACTAATGGTTATAGAATAAATAATAATACTGTTTGGACTACTGAAGATGATAATACAGAAATAGTACCTATTGCTTTTTCTTATAATGGAAAAACATATTATGCTTCTATGCCTGTAGATTCTTCTGTTTGTAACGGTAGTTATCTCAATACTAATGGTTTAAAAATATATAGTAACATATCTTCTTATTCTGCTAAACTTATTGGAAGATTAACAAGTAACACGTATATAGAAGCTTTTAAATCTTTATTTAGTAATTTTGCAGATAGTAAATATGATAATGTAAAATGGTTTCAAATAGCTTCTGGATATAATGCTGCTGAATTTCTTCCTTATTATAATAATAATGGAGATAAATTATTTAAAGTTCCTATTGCTAAACATAGTGGAACTACAGTAATGAAATATGGTTTTGATTTAAGAGGAGTTACAATACCTGATAATTATATTGGATATTTTATTTCTTATGAAAAATTTGAACCTATTAAACGTATTACTGGTATGCTTACTCGTAATGACTTTAGAAGTCAAGATTCTGTTGTAAATCAAAGTGGTGATTGGTTTGAGTTAAATACAGCTAATTGCCATAAGTCTGATTTAATGTATTTTTATAGTGGACAATATGATATTTCTGATTCTATACGTCTTGATTATAATTTGATGATTATTGAAGGAGTTAATGTTTGGGATAAAAAAGATATTCCTAATTGGGATTATAATCAAAGAGGTCGTTCTTATAAGTTTTGTCATGATATGAATAAACCTCAATTACAAATTGATGATAATGATAAAACTGTTTATTTATTAGAAAATGCCCCTGCATTATATCCTGTTCCAGAATATAAACTTGCTGTTGCAGATAGTGCTGCTGATAATAGAATGGGTCTTGGTACTGCTCTTCAATTAAAAGATTCTTATAGTCTATTTTCTGATTATGACCCTACGTCTTCTAATTATGATAAAATAAAACTTTATAAAGTTACTTTATTTAATGCTAATAGAGATATTTATATGTCTAATAATAAAACATTAATTAGATGTACTAATATTATTTATGGAACAACTCTTACTAATGATGATAAGACATATAATGGAGTTATGACTTATGATGGTTGTATAGTATATGAAAATTCAGGTCTTAATTTTAATACTGCAAATAATATAGCTTATAGAACTACTTATAATAATAAATATTATACTTCTGATGCTGAAAGAAAACATACTTTTGAAGTTAATTGTCCATTTATGGCATATCTTCAAACACCTTGTGTTGATGACCATTTTTATGAAAGTAAATGTTTTAAGAATGAACCTACTGGTTATGTATTCTATGTAAAACAAGATACAAGTAATCTTGATAAAGCTAATGAAAATAATAAATTTCAAACAGGTTGTATTGTTACTCCTGCTAATAGTATAGATTTATTTGAAAATAGACAAAGTAGTTCTGATACTTTTAATACTAAGACTTTTACTAATTATCGTGAAGATTTAGTATCTGTTGATAATTTTGAAAAGACTGTTCGTAGAAGTTCTATTATTCAAGACGAAACTCGTGCTAATGGATGGAGAACTTTTCCTGTTGAGGCATATAAAAATATTACTGAAAATAAAGGAATTATTACTAATTTAATTGGTATTGGTACTATGTTACTTGTTCATACAGAACATAGTCTATTTATGTTTGATACTGATAATACTCTTGAAACAAAAGATAAGTCTATTCAACTTAGTCAGCCGGATGCTTTTGAAGTTTCATATAAAGAAGTATTTACTTCTGCTCTTGGATATGGCGGTTTACAAGACGACAAATCTTATATTGTAGACCAATTTGGTTATACTTTTTATAATAATGATTTTCATCGTTTTTATAATTTTGATAATGGACAATTAAATACTATTGATGATGATATTATTCAATGGCTTGATAAATATAAGCCTTATAATGTACGATTTGCTAATGACAAATTTAATAATCGTATTCTTATTAAAATGAATTATCAAGTTGATAATGTAGAAAAAGATGCTATTTTAAGTTATAATTATAATGCTAATCATTTTGTAAGTTTACATGATTATTATTTTGATGAAGCGTTTAATACTAAATCTCAATTATATCTAAAATGTGATAGTGAAACTCATACTAATTGTTCTCTTCATCAATTTATTCAAGACGGAAGTTCTTATGGAAGTTTTGATAATGTTAAAGCTAAAATGAGAAGTGTTGCTACCTATCCATCTCGGATAGGAATTGTTGTTAATGAACAATATGATGATATTAAGTTCCTTGAACATATTACTTATAAGCTGAATAAATTTGCTAATCCTACAAAAACTGATTATACTAACTCCCCCGTAGAGGGAATGGTTACTCCATATAGTGCTGACTTGCTTAAAATTTATAATAACGAAGTTAATACTGGAGAACTTGATATTCTTATTGATAAAGAAGAAGCTAAAAATGTATTCTGTGATTATACTAAGCCTTATTGGGAACTTGGTAATTGGAATTATAGTTATCTTCGTAATAATATTGCTGATAGAAAGAATTATGGTGATGCTTTTGTTATGAGTAGAATTTTTGGTAATTACTTTGTTGTTGAATTTACATTCTCTAATACTGATAACCTTAAGGTTGAATTTGAAGAACTTAAATATAAAATCAATAAATAATTTACAATTATGAAGCGTAAAGTTATTAATGAGAATGGTCGTCAAAAGGCATTTATTGGTGCAGCTATTGGTGCTGTTGGAAACTTAGTTGGTGGCATAATTAGTAAGCGTAAGCAGAAGAAAGCTCAAGAAAAAGCTTATCGTCAAGCTCAAGAAGAACAAACTCGAAGTGAAGGTGTTCAACAAGCTCAAGCAATGAGTGCTCAATATGCTAATCAAGATTATGTTGACGAATATAGAAGTAAAATTACTCTTAAAAATGGTGGTAAAGTTAGTATGAAAAAGAAAGGTAATGACCGTATAGCTATGGCTAAAAAGTTTGCTTGTGGTGGTAGAAAGAAAGCAAATCTTGGAAGCGAAATTGTTAGTGATTTTAAAAACATTGGACAAGAATTCAAAGGTGATAATCTCGGTAATACTATTGTAGGTGCTATTAATGGTGTAGCATCTGGTATTAGTGGTAATTCTGGAAGTAGACCTAACTATACAGGTAGTCTTCAATCTACAGCTGCTACTACAAGTTATATCAATAGTGCTCAAGAAGTTGCTCGTAATGCTGAACAACGTAAGCAACAACGTACTACTGCTGCTAAATATGGTACTCGTAAGCATTATGCTTGTGGAGGTCGTAAAAAAGCATTATTTGGTATTGGTTCTGCTATTGGAGGTATAAGTAATATGATTGGTGCTGCTACTCAATCTACTGACCCTCAAAAGCAAGTTAAGAAAGCTGATGGTTTCGCTTATGATGCTCCTAAAGTAGGTATTGAAAAGAATAGTTATCAGACTGATAAAGACGGTAATCCTATAAATGCAGCTAATACTAATAATGCTGCTCAAGCTACTGCTACTGGTACTAATGTATATAATGATAGATTGCAACAAGCTCGTATGGGATGCAAAAAGAAACGTAAATAATTTAATCATATTGTTATGAGTTTTCCTCTTAATATAATAAAGAAACAAAAACAAGAACGTAATAGAAAAGTTATTAAAACTGTTAATAAACGACTTATTATTGATAAAGATATTGCTTATTTAAATCTTATTTCTAAAGAATATAATATAACTATAAATATAGACATAGACGATGTAGATTTTTGTATTAATAATAATTTGTATCTTCATAAAGGTTATATTATGTGCAAAGGCAAATATTTGCATAGAATTATTATTGAACGTCAAAATATTAATATTCCAAAAGATATGGTTGTAGACCATATCAACAGAAATAAGTTAGATAATAGAAAATGTAATCTTCGTGTTGTTACAAGAAGTATTAATTATGCCAATAGCGATAAAGAAATAAAAGGATATTATTATAGAAAAGATATTAATAAATATGTTGCTAATATTTGTTATCATAAAAGGATTATACATTTAGGCAACTATGATACTAAAGAAGATGCTCATACAGCATACATAGCTGCTAAGAACTATCTATTTACTGAATTATATTGCGATAAATAAGCTGTTATTAGCTTTAGTTTATACTGATATATGATTGCTTATAATTACATCATACTTTATATAAAGTCGATTATATAAGCCGAGAATAAGTCAAAATAACTAATTTTTCATTATTTACTATGACTAAAAGAAAAGTTCCAAATGTAGTTAGAGGTGGTAAAGCTATTCCACTTAAAGGTAAGACTAACTACTATTATATGCAAGGTCGTAAACATTCTTCTGGAGGCATTGATATTGGAGAAAATCCTCGTACAGGTCTTGAAGTAGAAGATGGCGAAGTTATGCATGTTGCTGATAAAGAAATTAAAGTATTTAGTTCTGTTCCATTTCTTAATGGTAAATCTCCTGCTCAAAAAGTTATGGGTGGCGAGAATCCTACTAAAGTGTTTAATCAACAAGAATCTTATAAAGATAAAAAAGGTCTTAATGATGATGGTACTAAAAAGAAACAAAATGGCGGTAAAACACCTAATAGAAGAAAATATACTACTGCTCTTAATAATAATGAAGAAAAACAATTTCAATCTTGGTATTCTAAAGTAGCTAAATATAAAAATCTTAATCCTAATCCAGATGCTGATGGTCAAGATTATGATTATAGAGGCTATTGGAAAAATGAAGATAGAAACGGTATTTTAGGTTCTAATCCTAATGCTCATTTTACTGATAAATATAAACAACCTACTCATCCTACTTTTAGTAATGAAAGTCAATATTCTAATAATGAAACTCCTGGTGGAACTTGGGTTAAAGGTAAAGGTACTTGGTTATTTAAACATAATAAATATACTGCTCGACAAGCTAAGAGAACTGCTGATTATTTAAATGGTACTGGAGAAGGTTATATTCTTGGTACTGACACTATAATACCTAATAGAAGAAAAAAAATGGGTGGATTAAATAGAAAACAAGATTATGGGTCAAAGTCTAAACCTTATCCTAAAGTTAAGACAGGAGACTTTGCTGGTAGCGGAAGAAGTTATCCTATTCCTACTAAAGATGATGCTGTTGATGCACTTAGACTTGCAGGATTGCATGGACGTAGTGATGTTAAAGCTAAAGTTTATAGTAAATATCCTGAACTTCGTAAAAAGTCTAAAGCTGGTGGACTTTATTCAGTTACAGTCGGTGGTAAAACTAAGTTGAGAATGTTTCCCTCTACGGGGGAGTCTGCTGCACGAAGTGCGGCAGTTCGTGCTAAGAAAGTTACTGGAGGTCCGAAAGGTATTAATCCTGATTTAGTTGAAGAAGATAATTATGAATATAATTATTCTCTAAGTCCTGCTGTTAATGAACAATTAAGACAAGAAAAAGTTGAAGTTGAACAAAGAGGTAAAGGTTATAATCCTAATGCTACTGATTCTACTACTTCAACAAGTACTACTAATGATACTGATAAAAAGAAAGAAAATAAGAAAAAAAGTTTTCTTGGAAATGTAGGAAAATATCTTGAGGATAATCCTGAAACTATTACTGATGCTATTGGTCTTACTTCTAATGTTGTTGGAGGATTAATTTCTCATAGCATGAATAGAAGTATGCTTAATAAACTTAAATATAATTCTCAGCCTATTGCAAGACAAGCTACTAAACTTAAAACTCGCATTAATATTAATCCTCAACTTGATAAGATGCGTGAAAGTCTTGCAGCTTATGAAAGAGATGTTGATACTAATACAGCAAGTTCTCGTGTTGCTCTTGCAAGAAAACAACGTGCTCGTCTTGCTAATATGTTGCAAACTAATGAACTGTTTGGCAATAAAGAAAATATTGAAACAGAATTGATTAATAAAGATAGACTTAATCAACAAACTGTTACTGATGCTAATATTAGAGATTATAATACTTGGAGTGAGAAGAAAGCTGCTTTTGAAAACGCTGTTCGTGAAAAGAAAGCTGAAAACGATGTTTCTCTTATTAATATTTTAAATGCCGGTGTTCAAGATGTTATTGGTCGTAGAGAAAAGAGAAAATCTGAAAGACAAACTCGTCTTGCTATGGCTGCTGCTAATCCTAATGTCAATCCGAGAATACTTAGAGATTTAGGTATTAAAGGAATTACTGATGCAGATATTGACCGTTGGGAGAAAGCATTTGCTAAGAAAAAGAAGAAAGATAACGATAATGAAGATTAATATTATATGAAGACTTTTGAATATACTACTCGTGAGTACACTCCAAGTATTGACCTTAATACTTTAGGACAAACATTTAGTACTCTTGAACAAGGTCATAAAGAGGCAGTAAAGGCTGCGTCTGACCTTGAAGTTACTATGGCTAATCTTGACCTTAACGAAGCTGAAAGTGAATATCGTCAGCAGAAAATTAATGAGATTAGACAAACTGTAGCTGATAATACTATTTATGGTAATTCTTATGCTGCTCTTGATGATATTATTATGCAAGCCGGAGATTTAGCTTCTGACCAAGGAATGATTGGTCGTCTTCAAGCCCAAAAAGATTATAAAGCTTTTAGAGAAAGAATTGAGAATGATAAAACTCTTCCTCAAGACTATAAGGATTATTATCTTGAAAACAATCCTTATCATTATAAAGATATATTTGATAAAGATGGAAATATTGTAGGAGGTACTAAATGGACTCCTACTAAATCTCCTACTGCTGTTGTTCCTTTAAATCAGATAGTGATTCAAGGCATAAATATTGCTGCTAAAGAATCTGGAAGTGGTTCTGTTACACGATGGATTGATGAAAATGGTAAAGTTACTACTGACCCAACTAAAGCTTTTGATGGAGAAGTATATAATACTTCTACTAATAGTTGGGAACGTCTTAGTCGTGAAAAGATTTGGCAAGGAATTAATTCTATGATTGCTACTACTCCTGGTGCTGCTGAAAGTATTAAACAAGATTATGATGTTGCAAGGTGGCGTCATAATAAAGCTGTACAAGTTAATAACAATAAACCTTTTGCAAGCGACGTTACTGATAATAATGGAGTATATCTTTCTGAAGAAGAATATCTTCGTAAAAGAATAGACCCTGCTGTTCAAGCAGCATCTTATTATAATTCTACTAATAAAACTACATATGGTAATGGTCTTGCTACTTATAAAGCTGCTCAAGCTAAAGCTGCAGCTGCTGCTCAAACAGAACAATTACGTATGAGTCAAGCGTCTATGAGTGGTCGTAATACTCCTGTAGAAGTTAAAGTAGATACTGCTGCTGATTATTTATCTACAAGAAATATTTCTGAAAATGCTATTTCTACTTTATATAAAACTCTTACTGGTACTAATTTATATATAAAACCCGGAGAACATATTGGTAATATAGAACAATTATTAAATAAACATAATGTTCCTGTTGCTGATAGACAACAATTACGAGCATATGTAAAAGCTTATAATGAAGCTAATGCTAATCTTGAAGCTTATACAAAGAATATGAATAATACTGATAAAGCTAATTTCTTATTTGCTGCTCGTATTAAGTCTGGTGGACAACTAATATCAAGTGCTAATGGAGGGTCTGAATATGATGATAAACTTATTAATTCTATTAATAATTTATATGGACAAAATGGAGCTTCTGTTGCTATTACATTAAGCGATAAAACTCTTACTAATTTTCAAAATATAATTAATGCTGGTGAATATCAAGGTTATTCTAAATTAGGCATTGAAATACAAGGTAATAAAGTTATTATACCTAAATCTGCCATGTATTCTTTACCTATGGTTTCTTCTATTATTTCTAAAGCTGAAAGTCGTGCTAATAAAGGGTTTATGCCTACTATTTATCAAACTATTACTCAAGGCAGAGGTAGATTCAGTGTAGATGTTCTTGATGCAAACGGTATAAGTATTCATACTGGAGAAAACCAAATTAGATATGCTAATGAATCTAATCCTTATGGTACTTCTGAAAGAGAACTAAGTAGTGATATGGATAGATTTTCTATTAGAAATATAGGAAGTATATATGATGACGGTGTTGAACAATCTTCCAAACTATCTAATAAATATAAAGTAGCTCCTACTACTATGACTGTTAGTAGTCTTAATCTTGACGGTAAGCATTTTACTGACGGAACATTACTTAGTCAATATGAAAAAGGACTTATTACTAAAGAACAATATACTACTTATAAACAATATTTTGATGAATCTTTTGAAGATATTGTAAGAGGTCTTGATTTTAGTCAAAACGAAATGTATTTTGCTGATGAGACCGGTACTCGTAAAAAAGTAGATAATAGCGAAGAAAGATTTAATTATGGTTCAGAAATACTACAAGCTGTTAAAGATAAACGTGCTGTGTTTAGTCCTACTATTGTTCCTGGAAGTTATGACCCATTAACTGGTGCTCCTATTGCTGGATATAATATTACTATTATTCCTAAAACTGATAGTAAAGGAGAAGTTGTTGGTGATGGAAAACAAATGCGTTTTTATATTCCTGGAATGATTAATGAAACTGCTTCTAAATATATGATGCAAGACCCGTATATACAAGCATTTAATGTTATTTCTACAGCTGGTGCTACTAAATCTACTCGTATATTGGCAGACAGTAATACAAATCCTCGTCTTGGTAATATATCTATTACTGGTCTTGGAAATAATATGTTTAATGCTACATTTGGTGGACTTAGTAATAATATGACTCAAGAAGATGCAACTAAATTAGCTGTAGCTATTAATAATTATAATGCTTGTAAAAATGCTTTTCTTTCTTCTGGAGAAAACACTATAAATGAAAGATTACGTTCTACTATGGTTCAATCTGCTAAATATATTTCTGAAATATATGGTGTTGATGCAGGAGCTGTTCTTGATAGATTTATTGAGGATATTAATAAATAATATATTACTATGGATATAAATGATTTTTTAAAGAATGGTACTACGGTTCCTAATCCTAATTATAAGAAACCCAGCAAGAGCAATCCTGCTGGGTCTCCTAAGTTTATTAAAAGTGATACTTATGGAGATGCTTTGGATTATGGTAGTAGAATAGGGCAACATCTTGCTGCTAATAGTTATGATTTAACTCATTTAAATACTGGTGATGAAAAATGGGATGAATATAATGTTCATATAAATCCTGTTAATACTGAAGAAGAACTTCAAAGAGAAAGAGCTAATAATCAAAGTGCTATGGAACAAGCAGGTAATGCTGTAGTTCAAGCTGTAGGTAATGAAGTAGTTCTTGGTACTTTCCTTGGTCTTAGTAATCTTGTTGATGCAGCAGTAAATATAGGTTCTGATAAGGGAGAAAATGATTATACTAATCCATTTAGTACTTGGCTTGAAGGTCTTCAAGATGATGTTCATCAAAGATTTGAAATATATCAAAAAGACCCTAATGCTACTTGGGCTTTAGGTGATTTTGGATGGTGGGCTGGTAATGCTGTTAGTATTGCAAGCTCTGCTTCTATGCTTATACCAAGTACAGGTATTGTTAAAGGACTTGGAGCTATTGGTAAAATAGCAAATATGGGTAGTAAAGCAGCAAGACTTGCAGCTCGTGCTACAAAAGCAGTTACAGGCACTACTCGTTCTACTGCTCGTTTAGCAAAGTCAATAGGAGTTGGTACTGAAATAGGAGCGAATGCTTTTCTTTCTCGTACTATGGAAAATTATCTTGAAGCAAGAGGAGTATATACTGAAGTTAAAGATAATACTTTAAGTCGTATTCAACAAATGTCTCCTGAAGAAAGACAAAAAATGATTGAACGTAATCCTCAGCTTGCAGGTAAAACTGATGAAGAAATGGCTAATTATATTGCAGGAGCAAGTGCTGATGAAACTTTTAGAAATGATTATGCTATGCTTCTTATGGATATTGCTCAATTTAAAGCTATTGGAAGTCTTTGGAAAGGAATGAAAAATAAAACTGCTACTACAAAACTTCGTACTGAAAATAAGAAAGCTATTAAAAGTCTTGTTGGAGAAACTGTAGATGATGCTACAAAAGTTGCTTCTAAAAATTCATGGCTTAATAATAGACTTGATAGAATTAAAGAAGGATTTAAACATCCTATGACTACTGTTGCAGGTATTGAATGGTCTGAAGGTTTTGAAGAAGGCTATCAAGGTATTCAAACAGAAAAAGGTAAAGAAGTTGCTGAAATGATTCTTGACCCTGAATTTACTCCTCGTACTATTGGTAGTTATCTTACTGATGCAGAAATATGGGAACAAGCTTTTTGGGGTGTTCTTGGTGGAGTAGGTTTTCAAGCTGCTGGTAAAGGTTTGGGAAATCTATATCGTAAAGCCGAAGCTAAATATAAGCATAAACGTGGAAAACTTAGTGATGAAGATTTTGCTCTTAATATGACTGCTGAAGAGAAAGTTAGAGCAGCTGAAATAGCTGGTCGTGCTGCTTCTAATAAGAAGTTTGTAGAAGATATGCAACTTCTTAATGATTTAAAAAGTCCCGATGAATATAAAGAAGACCCTATTACTGGAGAACGTCTAAAAGAAGATGGTGTTGATATTAATAAATCTATTACTCCTGAAGAAGCTGAAATAAAAAAGGCTAAACTTGTGAATGATTATGTTTCTTCTATGGCTATGAACGCTATTGATGCAGGTAATTATGATTTATTTAAAGAATATGTTTCAAGTGCAGAATTTGATAAATATTTTAAAGATGCTGGACTTGAACTTACAGCTGGAGATAAATCTTTTGGACAACAATTACTTGAACGTGCAGATGAAGTAGCTAATAATTATGAAACTAATTTATATAATGTATTAAGAAATACAGAAGTAGATAATGATTCTATTGCTAAAATTGCTGCTCGCGAAATAACTCGTGAGCAATTAGCTATTAATGAACTTTCTGAAAGAAGAGATTTACTTCAAGATAAGATTGATGAAATTAATACTGCTGATTCTGTATTATTAGATAATTACAGAAGAAAAGCTATTACTAAATATGCTAAAAAAGAGCTTGCTAAAATTGATAAAATGGAGCAAGCTATGTATGAAGATTATCGTAATCATAATATTACTGAACAAGCTAAAAGACAATACGAAAAAGATTATGCTTCTCGTAGAAAAAGCTTAATTAAATTCCTTAATGATAATAATCCTTTTGAGGGAGATATTGCTGAACAAATAACTTCTTTATATAAAAATACTAATCTTAATACTGATAATATAAGTTCAGAAATAAATAAGACTATGGATGTAATAGAAAGTCTTATTGCTGGAGAAGAACAAGGTAATGTTCCAAAAGCTGTTACTGAACTTATAGATAAGCAAATAGGAGTTGAAGACGCTTTATCTTATCAAGAATTTATTCTTCCTAAAACTCAACAAGATTATGTTGAAAGAGTTGATGATGTATCTCAACAAGTAGATAAACTTACTAAAAAGAGATTAGACGATGCTGCTAAAAAAGTAGAAGATTATATTAGAAATCAAGAAGATTTAAAGAAAGCTGTTGAAGATGTAATGAGTGGCAATGTAGCTGAACTTAAAGATGCTCTTGATATACTTAAAATAGGATATTATAGTACTGATGGTTATACTAAAAGTATAATGGCTACTGTAAGAGAAGAACAAGCTAAAAGAAAGAAACAAGAAAATGCAGAAAAAGAAGTAGTTGTTGATGGTACTAAAGGTAGTGAACAAAAAGCTAATACTGTTAGAGAAGAAATTAATGCAGTAAATGATGCTGCCGAAGCTAATAGTAATCAAGCAACTAACGATACACAAACTTCTCCATCTACGGGGAAGGAAACTCAATCTACTCAACAGGTTAATCAAACTTCTGAAGAACTTGCAGCTAAAGCTACTATTACTCCGGAAGATGTAGAAGGTTTTGATAAAGCTGCTATGGCAGATGCTGCTAAAGTTGCGGAAGCTTTTGAAATCAATATAGATGAAGAAGCTGTTGGTAGAGCAAGTAGTATTGCTTTCAATATATTTAAAACTTCTCGAAATTTATTTGATGATGCTTTAGGAAAAGATATTAATAGTCCAGAAGTTCAAAGACTTATTAATACTGTAGCTGAAGAGCTTGAACAACAAGGTGTTAGTGTAGGATTTGCCCCTGCTGCTGCTAAACGTGGAGTTCGTCTTGCTTTAAATACTATTAGCAGACGTCTTGAAAGTCGTAAAGATACTAATGCTCATAAATTTAGACAACTTGCTGATAGTATTGCTACTAAACAAGATATGACTAAAGATATGGCTGCTGTTACTAAATCTCTTTCTGATGCTGAATTAGATACTGTAATAGACCAACTTCTTGAAGTATATAAAGAATATAAACAAATTGCTACTCCTAAAGGTCAAAAAACTATTATTAATCTTGAAAGACTATTTAATGATATTATATATAATCAAGATATAGGTATTGATATTGATACTGCTATGCATATTCTTTGGAATATGAAAGATTATATTAATAATCCTCTTAATACTAAATATGAATTTACTCATAGAAGAAGTCTTAATTCTATACTTAAAAATCCAGTTGAGTTTTTTAATAGTGTTACTAATGCAAGATTACAAGAAGTTCAACTTGATAATTATATGCACATTTCTGCTGTTAGTAAACGTGATGAAAATTACGATAAACTTATAGCTGGTCTTAATGGAGGAGAGGATGTTGAAATAGAATATAATCCAGATAGAAATGGCAACATTAATTCTATAAGTTTTAAAGTTAATGGTAAAGAAATAGGATTTATTTCTACTGTTACTCCTAATAGTTCTAATACAGGATACAAAGTTTATATAAGTAAATATGCTGGAGGTATAGCTTATGATATAACTAAAAATTCTGATGATACTTATACTTCTAATACAGACGAATTGTTTGATGCTATTTTTGATGAAGATGGAGACCTTTGGAGTATTATAAATAAACAACATAGACATAATATAAATAGCGCAAATAGAGCAATAGATAATTCTGAAATAGATAAATTCATGAATCATCCTGCTATTAAAAGTGCTATTGAAAAAGGTGTTATTGTTCTTCCTAAAAAATGGGATGATAGAACAAGAAAAGTTGTTGATAAATATGTTACTGATAAACAAAAAGCACAATTTATTATTAATGCTCTTGAAGGTGTAGTATTTTATGACCCTTATGCTCAATCTAATATTGAATATTCTAATAGTTATAATCAATGGATTGAAAATGCTTTTACTAACTATAAGAATACTCATAGAATACAAACGTCTTTAAATGAAAATAAAAAGATTATTACTAAGTTTGCTGGTATTGCTAATACTTATGGAGTTAATGCTACTGATATTAAAACAATAATAGACGATGAAGAACATGGTATTTCTGATATAGGATTAATGTTTGATAGAAATCCTATTGTAGGTGTTGTAAGTACTGATGGTAATACAATGCTTATAAATGAAAAAACCGGTAAAGCTGTTACAAGTGCTGCTCCTTTTGCTGTTGGTAGTATGGGTATGCTAATTGGTGGTAGAGAAAATACTCCTATTCTTGCTATGTTTACAAGTACTAATAAACTTGAAGATAAAATAAAGACACAACTAAAAGATGAACTTACTGACATTCTTACTGGTTTCCAAGAAGGTAGATATTCTTATGAAGAAGTAGATAAAAAACTATCTGCTCTATTTAATGGTCCTGGCATTAATAATCCTACTATATTTCAAGGTTATAGTGTTGTTCATAATGGTAATAGTCTTGCATTAAGTATTGGTGGACAACTCAAACAATATGTTCTTGTTATTAATAAATTTAAAAAAGGTACTACTGAAAAAGGAACAGGTATTAGCTATGCTCCTAATGGAGAAAGAGAGAAATCTCGTAGTTCTATTTCAGTAGATAAAAAGTTTATTGATAGAATAGTTAATGAAATTGCAGATAATGTAGTCTATAATAGAACATTCTATACTCTTGATAATGTAGGTAAAGATAATACTACTGATAATCCTTATATGTATAAAGAGAATGGAAAATTCGTTATTGAATTAGGAGGTACTAAAACTACTTATGATAGCTTTGGAGATTTTGTTCTTCAAGAAAACGCTTTTAATACTAATCAAGGTAGAAATAAACAAGGTGGGTATTTTGATAATTCTGATAAAGTTAATTCTCTTTATATAGATATTTCTGTACTTGAAGCACCTGCTTCTAAATCTTCCCCCGTAAAGGGAGAATATCAATCTGTTGCTGATACTATTAGAACTGCTTCTACTGACAAACTTAATTCTTCAAAAGAGCTTCTTGAAAAAGCTACTGTTCCTCAAAATGAAGTAGATTTTCTTACTGGAAATAACGAGTATAAAATATCTCTTGTACCTACTGAATATGGTTATGATAATAAACTTACTCGTGAATATGCTGTATTTAGAAACGGTAAGATTTTCTTTGGAAATGCTGGTGCTAATTATGCTAATAGTTCTCCTTTTAGTCTTAAAAGACTTCTTATTCATGAAAATCTTCATGATAAAATTAATAAGCAAAATCCTTTTGCAAGAGAAGGTCTTGTAGAAGATTTATTTGATACTTATAATGCTACTGTTGAAGCTGTTGAAAATATAATCAAAACTGCCAGTGAAGATAGTGCTGAATATCAAAATGCTGTAAGAGTTAGACAATGGATTGAAGAAAATAAATTTAATCCTACTGATTATTTTACTCAGTTTAATGCTGAGAAAAATGCTCAATATGCAGCTATGACTGAAGAAGAACGTGCAAGAATATTCGCAGAAGAATGGCTTGTTGAAACTCTTACTCAACCTCTTCTAATGAATTTTCTTAATAGTACTGATTATCGTGGACAAGAAGTGTCTGTTGAAGGTATTGAAGAAGCTAATAAATCTATATGGCAAAAAATAATAGACTTGCTGCTAAAATTATTTGGCAAAGGTCGTACTAATATAAAAAATAATACTATATTTGCACAACAGTATCTTATACTCGGAAACATTGATAATGCTGTTACAAATACTAAAACAGAAGTTAATGAACAAACTATTACTGATAATGATGCTGGAGTTGATACTACTAAAAATACTGAAAATAATCAAGAAGTTACACAAGATGAATTTGATGAAGAACTTGGTGTAATAGATGATGATGCTAATGATGCAGAAGATATTCAAGACGATTCTGATGATATTTCTCTCGACGATGAAATAGAACTTGATGCAATTACAACTTCTGCTGAAGAATATATTCTTGACCATGTAGCTAATGACGGTGGTGCTACTGCTGAAACTTTCGGCGTTACCCGAATTACTAATATGGCAGACTATTTGAATATGTTTGCGGAACAAGATAAGCCGTTAATAGCTAAAATGCTTGACAATGGCGAACTTAAATACGCTTGTAGATAAATAGGTCAGCCTATACTAAGCCGTCAAATACAGAGCTAATAATAGCTATGTTATTTGGCGGCTTTATTGTTTTTAATCATAATCATAATAAAGTTATGGAATGTTTTGAGTTTGGTTTTAACATTGTTAATGATGTTGATGGTAAACTTGCTAAATCTGTTGAAACTGTAGCTGGTGCTAATAAATTAAAAGCTAAAGTTCTCGCAGGTTATGTTAATAGTCAAGAATTTCTTGAGTATTGTAAAAAGGATGATAAATTTGATGCTACAAAAAGTCTTGCTGATAATCCTCAGAATACCGTAAGAAAACTTCTTCGTAGGTATTTTAGAGAAAAACATAAAGATGTTTTAGAAAGTGCTGCAAAAGTACAAGCAGAAGCTATGCAAGGTTTTAGTAGTGTTAATGCTAAAAATGTTGCTATTGATTATACTGCTACTGTTATTAATAGAATTTATAACAATATGTATCAAGAAAGTAAAGATAAAAAAGCTAAACTTGATAGACGTAAAGTTATAAATCAGGCTCTTGCTACTATGGAAACAGATTATATTAATACTTGTGTTATACCTCTTTATCAAACTCTTAGAGGTAAAATGAATAGTCTGTTTGATGAAAGACTTGATGCTTTTAAAGAAGCTCAAAATGAAGTTTCTAAACTTACTAAAGAACTTAAAGCTCTTAAAAAAGATAGTAAGAAAAATGCTGATGCTATAAAAGAAACTACTTCTAAACTTCTTGAAGCAAAAAGAAATCGTTATAATATTGCACATGTTCTTGTTGCTGAACAAGGAAATGTTGTTCAAAAGAATTATAATAATATGATTGAACAAGCTAAAGGTAATCCTAATGCTTGGTTTAATACAGCTTTTGATAGTTCTAAACTTGTTTCTATTGTTAATGAATTTAAGAATACTCTCGAAAGTGATAAACTTATTGATGAAAACTTTCAAGATGAAAATGATACTATAAATCCTGAAGCAGATAGTGTTGATGAAATGTCTAAAGCTTGGGAAGATAAACTTTGGTCAAGTTTTGATAAAGGTGTTGCTGCTGATTTAAAATTATATTTTAATAGTCTTTATAGACTTTCTGCTCCTTCTGAACTTGGTAATAAAAAGTATTCTTATGATACTAATAATGAAGTTGGTGTTCCCACTACTATGGGAGCAAACTTTGTTATTTCTCAATTAATTAATTATGGAAATTATAATTCTGTAAATGATTTTATTGATAGTGTTGTAAATATGAGTCAGCAAGTTCCAGAATTGTATGGATTTATTGCTATTGCAGATAGAGCTGTTGAAGACCCTGTATTTGCTAATTATCTATTTACTCAACTTGCTAATCCTAAGATTATCAAAACTATGAATATTCTTACGGAGCAAGGTATTGATTTTACTCAATCTAATAAATCTGCTGATGCTTTAAGTTATATGGTATATAATATGCTTAATGCAACAAGGTCTACTATGACTGACGTATTTACTTCTGAAGATGTTGATAAGCTCAATGAATTAAAATCTCGTATTGCAAGAAGAGATAATTCTTTCTTTGGTAAAAATTATACTAAAGAAAAAGATATAGAAGCTATTAATAAACTTAAAACTGAAATAGAAAATACTATTTATGATATTCTAAAGAAATATTATCCTAAACTTAATATAGTTGCATTAAAAGGTTATTTATATGGTGATAAAAATCACATTAAAGACAACATTGATGCAATTACTAATAATATGATTTCTTTCCTTAGAAGTGTTGAATATACAGTAGAAGAATATAATACTGCCGATGCTAATGGTAGAGAAGCATATAAAAAATGGATTACTAATAAGAATAACGCTATTGATGCAGGATTGCCTTTCACAGAACCAGCTCCTGTTAGAGATATGTCTAATATTGATTATAGTAGATTAAACAATCCTATTATTAATATTGCTAAGAAATTAGTTAATTATACGGCTGTTAAAAATGAACTTAATAGTATTAATGCAGAAGGTAATCTTTCTTCAGATGTTATTAATAATAGCTGGATTACTAATACTCTAAAACAAATAGCTTATGGTAATAAGAAAGATTCTAATGCTGGTCTTAATAGACTTCTTGAGGAAGTAACTAAAGGAGAACAATATAGATACACTCCTTTATTTTGGGGAGTTAAAGATTCTAAAGGTAAATATCTTGCAGAAGGTCTTTTTATAAGAGATAATGCAGGAAATGTAAAAGTAAATCCTAATGCTCGTAAGATTATACAAGTTAGTCTTTTTAATGGTATTAAAGACAATGATACATCAAATGCTGTTATGTATAATCGTATGTCTAAAGGAGATTATTTTCTTACTAATCTTTATGCTTATTTTAATCCTATAAATGTTGGAGAACATATAGGTACTTCATCTACTGAACTTAAAAATGGATATGCTGGATATTTTATGCGTACTCCATCTGATGCTCCTAAGAATTATATTGTTCAAGCTCCAAAACTTAGTACACAAGGAATATTAACTCCTATTGCTTCTTCTGTTGCTAATTATGCTAATGAAGTAAGATATAGTATTTCTTTATTTGGATTTAAAAATGGCGAAGTAAGTAAATATCAAAGTTTGTATGAAGATTATGTTTTAGGTAATTCTAAGATTACTAAGAAACAAATATGGAGTGCTACTGATATATATGATATATTTAATGGCAATATTGATAATATAAATTATAATAATATGTATAGTATTCAGAATGAAGACGGTTCTGTTACTGTGCCTGTAGTTTATAAAAGCGGAGACGACATAGATATTATTTGGATTAAAGGACAAAAAGTTCAAGGAGAAACAAATAATATATTATATGATATTAGTGTAGAAGATATTACTGGTATTAATGAAGAAGATATGAGCGATAGTTTCTATGCAGATATTGCAGATGTTGTTCGTCAAGAAGGTATTGCTAATGGAAAAATAGAAACTGCTGTTAATAGAAATGTTGCTATATTTACTGGTATAAGACAAAATCTTCTTAATGAACTTAATACTTATATTGACCAATTAAATAATGTGTTTACTAAGGATACTAAAGGTAATTGGAAATTAAGAAAAGATACTACTGGATTAATTGATAGAGCACATTATAATATTACATATGATAAAAATGGTAATGAACAGTATTTAGTTGAAGGAGAATATCTTGATAAAAAAGGTAAAAAACGTAATCCTAATGCTGGAAAACTTAGTGGTAATTTCTTTAGTTTTAGAAAACTGTTTCAAACTGATGGAATTAATGTACAAGAACTGATGGAACAACAACTTTCCCTCTACGGGGGAGTAGACGGAGGTCTAATACATCTGACTGAAAAGTCTGGAAGTATTAATATGAATCATGGTCTTGTACGTGAAGAAAATGGAAGACTTGTTCTTAATTTATCTACTGAAATTAATCAAGTTCTTGATGCTATTACCGAGCAATGGATTAAAGGTTTTAATAAAGAAGTTGTTCGTAGAACTTCTCAATACGGAAAACTTCTTAATGAAAGATATAGTGCAGAAGAAGTATTCGATTGTATGCTGAATACTGCTAATGCTGAAATGTCATTTGATGATTTATTTGAAGGAGATGTTAAGTTTTATAAGAATGCTCAAGATTTCCTTAAACGTGCTAAAGAAGTTCAGGCTGGTGGTAAATCTTATGCTGGTTTTGATATTAATGATAGTCTTAGTCAGCCTATAAAAGATATTATAGATAGAAATGGTAATGTTCAGCAAATAAATGTTGCAGGAGTTAATATTGCTGAATTTGCTGATGCTTACTCCCCCGTAGAGGGAAAGACTGGTAAATATGTTACTTCTGCAAATGCTCGTAATGGTTTTAGAGCTGTTACTATTTATAATACTGTTCGTCCAAGTAAATATGCTAATCGTATTAGAGAAGAAGTATTCAATATTCTAAAAGAAAAGATGAGTGAAGAGCAAGCTACTAAAATTGCTCAACAAGTTTATGCAGGTTATGCTGATAATACTAAAACTAATGATGCTCAATCTTATATTACTATTGAAGAATTTATTAGAAGACGTTATGCTGATGGAACATTAGACCAATATCAAGACATTCTTTCTCAGATTTATGCTATTCGTAAAGGAGAAAAAACTGTTAAAGATATTGATTTAGCTTCTATTAATGCTCGTATTCAAGTTCAAAAGAACTTTTACTTTGATAAACATTTTGATACTACTACTCGAACTCATTATGCTCGTCAAATTAAAAATGCTGAATTTGTTCTTATTCCTGAACTTCTTGAAGGTACTCAGCTTAAACAACTTTATGATATTATGATGAAACATGATATTGGACAGGTTAATACTGCTGAAACTTCTAAAGCTGCTAAAAAGAATATTCTTACATTTTGGGATAATGAAGGAAATATTAATACTAATTTTGAAGCAGAAATGATTGCTAATGGAGAAGCTGCTATTGAAGATTACTATTATCGTTTTCTGTATAAACAGCAAGATGTTCCTGAACATATGAAAGACGAACATAATAAAGCTGGTATTCAGATTATGAAAAAGATTATTGATAATGCTGATGAAACTGTTGCTCCTTATATAAAACAATTTTTTGATAACTATTGTGCTAATATTAAAGATGATTTTAATAAAATGATTTTTAATATGGGCTGGAAAGTTAATAAAGATGGTAGTCTTTCTAATATAGATGGTTCTAAAGAAGTTCTTGATTTTACAGATTTTTATACTAAAGCTCGTCATGAAGCTCAACGTCTCGGTCTTGATGAAAATTTTATAGACTATATTACTCCTGATGAACTTGGTAATCCTACTATGCCTAACTATATGAATAATGTTAGTAGTAAACTTGAAAGTATTGCTCAAGCTATATTTAATTCTAATATTACAAGACAAAAACTTCCCGGATGGCATGCTGCTCAGGTTACTCAAATTGGTCATGGAATGAAAGTTCTTGACAGTGATGGTAAACTTAGAGAACTTAAATATCATCCTGAAGTTAAAGACGCTGATGGTAATGTGAAACAAGAAGCTTATGCAGAAGTTCTTATTCCTCGTTGGAGTAATCTTATTCCTAAAGATTATCCTATTGAACAACTTGAAAAAGAAGGTCTTGATATTCAAATAGCTTATCGTATTCCTACTGAAGGTAAACAATCTGTAAGCGTTGTTAAAGTTGTAGGTTTTCTTGATGATGTTTATGGAAGTACTATTATGCTTCCTGATGAATGGGTTACTCAAACAGGTGCTGACTTTGATGTCGATTCTGTATATGCTGTTAGTCATGAAATATATGCTGTTAGAGATAAAGCTACTAAACAAATTACAGGAGTTAAAAAGTGGACTAAAGAAGCTGCTGGAAGTGATTTAGGAATGTATAGAAGATATATTTCTGAGAATATAGATAATAAGATTCCTTCTGATTTAGAAGATGATGAATTGCACCCTAATAAGTATAAACAACTTAAAGAACGTCTTAAAAAAGCTGTTAAAAATAAAGATTATGCAGAAATAAATAAGATTGGTAAAGAAGCTGGTCTTATGACGTTTAATGAATTTAAAAATCTTCCTGAAGTAGAAAAACTTCCTCGTCAAGTTAGAAATAATAATATTCTTGACGCTATGATTAAAATTATGGAGAGTCCTAATAGTCGTGAAGAAAACTATTCTCGAAGTAATTTTGATGATGTTACTGATGGTATGAAAGAAATGAATGATGCTCGTGGTGCTGGTAAACTTACACGAAGTACTTATAATCTTCTTGACCAAATTGATTTTATGGAGAATGCTATGAGTGGTGCTTCTCTTAAAGCATTTTCTGTTACTCGCGATACTTTTAATAGTGTTAATAACTATGTTAAAAGCGAACTCGGTAAAGGTCATGAAATTATTGTAGAATACGATGTCTCTAATGGTCAATATGATTATGATGCTATTGTTAATGCATACGGATTATATGATACTACTACTAAGAAAGGAGATGTTATTGCGTTAGATAAAAATGGAAAAATTGCTAAGTCTAAAGCAGATACTGTTAAACTTAGAGTTAAACATTATCGTCTTGCTAATAGTAATAACAATCGTAATGTTGTAGGAAAACTTGTTACAGTATATAGTTCTGAAACTACAGCTCATATTCTTGATGCTATTAAAGAAGGAGCTATTTATAATGAAAATGAATTTACTTTTGGTACATTTAAAACTCTTATTGATACTGGTATTGATTACAGAACTGCTATTGCATTTTTAATGCAACCAGCAATTACTACTATTAATGAAGTTAATAATGAAACTAATAGTATATATATTAATGGTGGTGGTAATGCTGTTAGAACTGCTATTAAAAGAATTGCTGCTAATGCTGGTTATACTATTGGTGGTAAACCTATTACTGACTATACCGACTATGATACTGTAATGCTGCTTTTGAATACTGATAAAAAGTTTCAAGAGGCTGTTTATGAGCTGTTTGGAGCTGAAATTAGTAATAATAAGCCATTGTCTGATGTAGTGTTCAGCTTAGACGTTACAAGCCTTAAAAACCACTTAAAACAAGCCGAAATAACTAATAATCCTACATTATCACAAGAAGATAAAGCTATTAGAGATGCTGCTTTTGATATTGCTATGGCTCTTACTTTTAATAAAATATATGATACTACTAAAAGTCTTGAAAAAATTATGCGTTGTAGTAATCCAGATAGGTTTGGTGCTAAACAAACTGTTCGTGCTACTCGTATGATTAGAGATAATATTAAAGAATATGGATTTAATGATAAGAATCCGGTTAGCAAAGTAGTTCGTGTAGGAAATAAGAATCTTCTTGAGGCTTTATATCCTGGTTTTGGAAGTGAAAATGGTATTAGAGTTGAAGAAAGTGCTTATCCTTATCTTGCTGCATTCTTTAAATATGCTACTGAACCGAGTATTCAAGCTAATAGTATTTTATTCCCTACTGAAAATACAGCTTATACTAATGTTACAAATGCTGCTCAACAGAAACTTGGAATTATATTTAATGATGAACAATATAAAGAATATAAGCAATATATGATGACTCAAGTATATGCTTCTGTTCCTTATTTAAATACTCCTTTAACTATTACTGAAGAAGGTTGGTTTGATACTAATGACGATAGTATTATAGAATCTACTAAAAATAATATTAATTATTGGAATGCTGAGATTTCTCGTATATATGGATATGAAGAGTTTTCTAAAATGAATATCGAGATTAAAGATATTTATAATCCTACTAAAGAAGAAATTAATGCTTTTAATAAACTTACTCCTGCTCAAAAAGTTCTTTGGATACAAACAAATCTTACTGATGGAAGAGGTATATTTGAATATCTTAATGTTAATAAGTTTAATCAATGGGAATATAAAAATAAAGGTTATACTCATCAATCTATAAGATTTACTGATAGTAGTGATAATATGCAAGAAGTATATCTTGCTTTTAATAATAGTTTTTATAATACGAGTCCTATTATTAGACTTGCTACTATGGATTTAATTAAGTACGCTTTTGTTGTTGAAGGATTTAAATTTAAAAAAGGCGGACTTAGTAAATTTATTACTAATAATTCTATGTATAAAAACATAGAAGATATGGGTATGGATATTATTCCTATGGTTAGAAGAATATTTCAATTCTATGATAATCCTGCTAATGCTACTACTACTCAATTTATTGATAAATTTATTCGTAGTCATAGTGAATATGCTAAAACCCTTAAACTTGATAGACCAGAAAATAAACATGGTAATGCAAATTTAGCATTTAAATTTAATATTTATGGTCAAGGAGATGGTTTAGTATTTATTCCTTTTGAAAAAAGAGCTGAAGATTTACTTGCTGCTATTAATGTTGAAGATGTAGATAGTCCACAAGAATATATTAAAGTCAGTAAATGGGCTGGAAAGAATAAAAGAAATAATATTCTTTATAAGATTCGTAAGACTGAACAAGGTGTATATCTCATTCCTTTAAATCTTCTTGAACGTAATGAAACTCAAGATTTTAGTGTTAATCCGAATAATAATAAGTATCCAGATATAAGTTATTACAATAATCTTATTAATGATGCTATAAATCAAGGAGTTGTTGCTAAAGAAATTACTAAAGATGGTTCTGAATTAAAAGATAATTATTCTAAATATCGTAAAGAAAGTATTATACCTCGATTTAAGTTCGATACTGTTAAGGAAAGTCTTGAAAATAAAGATGAATTTAGACGTATTCTTATTAATGGTACAGATAAAGAAAAGGGAGAGATTGGTAAGTTTGTAAAACATATTTCTGATTATGTAAACTCCCCCGTAGATGGAAAGTCTTCTTATGTATTAGTTCGTTCTAATTCTAAATTTATTTCTAATCAAATACCTCGTGGTGTTGCTGTTATACAAAATATTCCTGTTGGAGACGATATTGTTACTGTTAGTATATCTCATGCAAAACAACCTAAAAATTTTGCTAATTCTATAAAAAATAAAGATAGACTTAATATAGAAGAAATTCCTGTTGCTGAAAGAGATGCTTATAATGATGCTTTTGCTGGAGGGGCTGTTTATTCTACTTATTATAAAGTAACGCCTGTTACTAATGAAGAAGTTCGTGAACAAATAGAAAAACAAGACCAAGAAAGAGAAAATAATATTGCTCCAGATATGGCTGCTATAACATCAGATGCTACAGATTTTTATGTTAGAGAATCTGATAAATTTGATATAGTAGATTCTACTGCTAAAGATATGATGAATGCTCTTAAACGTGCAGAACGTAATGGCGATGTTAATGCTGCAAGAGCAAGACGTACTCTTGAAATGAAAAATATTAATGAAGGTCGTTCTGAAGATATTGTAAATAATAGAAAAAGTATTTATTCTGTTGTTGCACAGTATATGGAAATATATTCTAATATACTTGATAATACTATAAATCATTATAAATTAGATGGTGAAGAATATAATATTGGTGATGATAAATTATATACTGCTTTGAGGGAACATCCTGAAGAAGTAGAATCTATTGTTAAACTCTTGCTTGAAGCTATAACATTCGGTAATGCTTTTGGTGAAGTTATGTCTTTACCTTTTGATGGTCTTGATACAGAAACTATTAATGCTATTAAGAGAATTAGAAATAGTATTACTAAAATTAGAAATAATAATACTATTAAAAAAGGTTTTGATAGAATGTTTAATAATTATATAGCTAATGAATATTCTACTAATCCTAACGTTAGACTTGGACTTGTAAATCTTAATGATACTTTTGGTGATGCTGGTTGGTGGGAATCTTGGATTGGAGATATTAGTATGATTAGCAATAAACAAATACAAACTGTTGTTAAGATTGTTAATAATATTATGACTCAAGCTGCTATTGAAGACGCTCCTAAAAGAAAACAAGATTTTCTTGATAGACTTGATGGTATTCTTGGAAAGCCTGGTGCTTTTGATTGGAAAAACATTGTAGATAATCAAGGACGTCTTATAAGACCTTATACTGCTCAATTTATAGAAGAACGTAATAGACTTCGTGAGGCTGTTAGAGAAGCAAGAGATACTTATGGCGAAGATAGTATTGAATATATAAATGCAAAACTTGAACGTGATGAATGGTATGCTGAAAATGTTCATCAAATTGTAGTTCCTCAATATTATCGTTCTAAAAATGCTATGATTAGAAAAGTTCTTAATGAAGCTCCAAAAGAATATATTGAATATATGAGACTTATTCATGAACTTTATAATGATAATCGTCCTACTGGAGCACTTACTAAAGAAGAAAGAGATAGACGTAAAGAAATTAATCGTAAAATTAATCAACTTACTTCTGATTATAAAGATAGTCAAACTCTTAAAAGCGATGCTGAACAATATAGAGCAAGAGTTTTAAAGCAATTTATTGAGAATAAACGTATTCTTGATTCTGAATATTTTGATTGGAATGAAGCGTATGGTTTTAAAGAGGCTCTTGAAAATAATCTTGCTATTATAGAACGTTATGAAAAGAAACATCCAGATGAAACTCTTGATAAACGTTTGCAAAATGATGCTTATAGAGAAGCTTATGAATGGGTAAAAGACAATTCTTATTATGTTCTTAATGAAAGTGCTCAAAAAGCTATTACTGCTGCTTTTAAAACTATGAAAGATGAAGATAATACTAAAAGTCTTAAAGTTAAGAAAATTCTTGATGATGCTAATGCTTATGATGAATTTGGTAATATTGACCCTCGTAAATTAAGTGATGCTGATATTGCTAAGTTAAAAGACCTTACTAAACATAAATATGATTTTAGTTATGATAGTAATGCCGGAGAAGCTATTCTTATAAAAGATATTCCTGCTGGTCAACCAGTTCTTAAAGATAGTTTCTATCGTATGCTTCGTGATGAAAGTGAAAATGCTCCTGAAATTAATCCTCGAAGACTTAAAATAATTGGTAGAATTAATGAACTTCTTGGAAAATGTATTGGCGAAGATGGTCGTATTCATGCTAAAGATATATTTAGTAAACTTACTGAAGATGAACGTAATCAATTAGCTGAAGGTTATCGTGCTCTTAAAGCTATTAAAGGAAAACGTAAGCCTAAGAAACTTCGTGAAAAGTTTAAAAAGAATGTAGATTTTATGATTAATGATGCTGCATTTAATGAAGAATATGCTTGGGCTTTGACTAATATTCGCGGTACTAAAGATTTTGATACTTTTATAGATATATTTGTTCAGACTGATTCATCTGGTGAAATACAATTAGATGAAAAGGGAAATTATATTCCAAATAATGACATTTATGGATATATTGTACCAAAAGACGATACATATATTGATGTTGATAGAACAGAAGCTCGTAAACTTATAGAAGATAATATAGAATTTGTTCCTACTGAATATTATTATGCAGCTATGCGAGAAGCTACTGAAAAAGGAGAATTTAAACAATGGTTTGAAAAGAATCATGTATTTAATCCTTATAAACATAAATTTGAGCCTCTTAAAGTTTGGACTACTATGAAAGTTAATCCTAACGGTAGTCTTAAAGGCACTTATAGTTATGTTCCTACTTATGAAAATCAAGAAAAGAATGTAAAAGAAAATTATGTTAATCCTAATTATAAACAATATAGTTCTAACTATAACGTTGATACTGGTAAATATAATAATTTTACTCATCTTGATAAAAAAGAACTTCAAGTTCAAGAACTTCTACAAGAAGCTATGGACTTCTTTGCTAAATATAATAACAATAATTCTTTTATTGAACAAGGATATATTCCTCGTAAACGTAAAGTAGAAACTGATACTAAATGGTTTATTAAACAAGCTCTTGGTGGTATAGGTCTTGAATACAGAAATGATTCTGAAGACAAATGGTATGAAAAAGTAGATTATACTAATGATAGAGAAGTAGATAATGATATGCTTCATTGGCTTAGAGGTAAAGGATATCAAGACCTTGAAAAAGTTAGACCTCGTGGTATTAATGAAACTCCAGAAGAATATCAAAAATATTTTGAAGCTGTTAAACAAAGAAATGCTGATATTAAAGCTAAAAATCTTGAAATAGATAATGCGTTAATGGATACTGATTATCGTACTGTATTTGCTGAAGCTATACATCAACAAGTTATAAATAATGCTAAAAATAAAGCTAAAAGTTGGCTTTATCTTCTTCAAGAAGATTTAAAAAATAATGAAGCGTATGCTATAAGTTCTCTTACTGGAAAACTTGTTACTGATAGAAAAGGGAGTACTGATGCTAATGAAAGATTTACTACTACTAAACAAAATAGAGCTTTAGATTCTGTTGAGGCTTTTACTCGTCGTATTATATTTGACCAATTTAAAAAACGTACTCCTCTTAACAAATATGCTGATTTAGCACGTAATATTACTTCTGCAAAATATATGATATTTAATGTTACTGGAGGTATTGCTAACGTTGGTACTGGTTTTGTTAATATTATGGGAGAAGCTTTTGCTGAAGATAATTTTACTAAACAAGACCTAAGAGAAGCTGTTAGTATGTATTTATCTAATTCTGCTTCTATGCTTTCTAATATGTATAAAGACAAAACTGATAATTTTGCTGTTGCTCTTACAAAATATTTTAATGTTGTAGACTTTGATGCTATGAGTGAAAGAGTTCCTGGAGAAACTGCTGGAGAATATGCTCGTAGAATAAGAAATCTTATGTATGGTCTTCAATCAGGAGGTGAGCATTTTATGCAAAATAGTGTTCTTTTTGCTGTTCTTAAACAAAGTAGAATATTCGATGATGTTGATGGTACTAAACGATGTGGAACATTCCAACAATATATTTGGAAAACTGAGTATGATACTCTTCTTTCAGTTATAGGAAATGATACTACTCTTATGGATAATCTTGGAGAAATGAAACGTCAGATTAGAACTGATAAACAAGAAGAATATAAATATGATACTTTTAAACGTAATATTGTAGAAGAATTTTTACGTGCTCATTGTAGTAAAGAACAAATAAAAGATTATATTACTAAGCGTGATAAAGCTATTACTAAAGCTAAAGAAGATTGGAAATCTAAACCATCTGCTATTGAACAATTAGAACTTGGTAAAGACGGACAAATTCATATTATAGAAGGTAGTGAACTTACTCAAGATATGGTTAATGGAATTAGAAATACTACTATTGCTCTTAATAAAAAGATACATGGTGTATATGATAAAATAGGTGCTGCTCGTATTGAATTTAGTTGGTGGGGAGGACTTGTTATGCAATATCATAAACATATTTATCCTGGAATTATGAAGCGTTTTCGTTCTAAAGGCTATTATAATGAACAAACTAATACTGTTGAAATAGGTTCTTATGCTGCTCTTGTTAGACTTCTTGGTAGAGAGTTTAGAGGTCTTGGAGATAGAGTATCTAAGCGTAAAGATGCTGGAGAAACAGAAGTTATTGCTTCTATACAAGAAACCGCTAAAGCTGCTTTAGATGCTATTCTTAATATAAGAACTAATTGGGCTTTAATGCCTCAATGGGAACGTAATGCTTGTAAAAGAGCACTTGGAGATTTGTATGGTATTGTTAGTGCTATGCTTATGGGAATAGCTATATATGCTATGATAGACGATGATGACGAAAAAGAAAGTGAATTTATTGCTACTGCATTATATATTTCTGATAGACTTCTTTCTGAAGCTCAAATGTATACTCCTTGGGGTCTTGTAAGTGAAGCTTCTACTCTTTGGTCAAGTCCTATCGCTGCTACTAATGGTCCTGAAGATTTACTTAAAGGTCTTGGTTTTCTTGCTCAATGGATGTTTGATGAAGACTTTGACCCGACTTATAAAACAGGTCTTTATGCTGGTCAAAATAAAGGTTGGGTTCTTCTTAAACGTAATATTCCTATTTATAGAGTTATTGATAGACTTTCTAATATGACTAAGAATAATAGTTATTATAGAATTAATGAGAAATCTCTTAATATGCGTTTTGCTAAAATGATTGCTGATGAAATTAATCCTGATTAAATGCGTGGATTGATTGATTAAAAAAAGGCTCACGATTAGGATGTTATTCCTTCTCGTGAGCCTTTTCTTATTTATGCTGATTATTAATCTGTTGTTATAAATGATTATTATTTTGCAGTAGTATTGCCGTTTTTAGCTGTTTTCGGCTTATTATCGAACTTTCTACTTTTATTTGTAGTGTTGTTCGACTTAGAATTATTAAAGCTAATTTCAGCTTTATTTTTCAGTACCAATATTTCAGCATGAATATTATCAATACGTTCATTAGTACCTTTAATAGAATTATAAAGTCTATTAAAATTAGAATTAATAGTAACATTATCTTTATTATGTAAATTAGCATTATTATGAACATACTTATCTACATCACAAAGTTGATTATGAACTTTAGTAAGTTTATTAACAATAAAATCTAATTTATTATTAATATGTTCAACAACTTTAAAGATAACTACAAACATTATTACAGTTATAACAATAATTGTAATAGCAATAGTAATAATAGCTCCCATGATAGTATCATTCTCCCTCTACGGGCAAGTCGAGGAGCGTAGCGACGAGTATTATTACAATCAGTATTAACAAAACTATGAACATATAAACCATTACAGACCATAATAGTATCACTACGCTTCGCTCCGTGAACTACCCCCGTAGAGGGAACTTTATTCTAATTACTTATCTTCTTGCTTATGTCCTTTAAGACCATCTTTAGCCCATTGCAGAACAAATCCAAGATGTCCCCAAAGAGAATTAATAACTTCTTCTATAGCATATTGCTTGCCAAGTTCTTCACTATAATTCTTTGGGTCTACACAAGAACTGTGTCTAACAGTATCAAAACCAGTAAGAGTATGAGCATTAACAACAGTAGTTTTCTTACCCATAGTCATAACCTCTACATTAGTAATAAACTTCTCAACATCTTCTTTGAGAATCTTAGTACCGTCATTTGCAGGATTGAGAGGAAAATATGCTGCATCAGCAACTTCTTTAGGAGTCCAAGATTTATATCCATCAGGATATGTTATTTCATAACCCATGTCATCAGGATGAGCATCTCCTGTTTTATAACCATGTTGCAGAGCCATACTTGCACGCATAGGCACAAGGTCAACCATTTTAATTCCAATCGCTTTCATATTAATCTTTCTTTACTCTAAAATTAGACATAAAATCATCAACAGTACGAGCAAATATATTATATTCACTACTATATTTAGGACGATAAGTAATACAATGATACCAAGTACCATTAAATTTCATACGAGCAGAAGTATCAACTATCTCGTATTCTTTCTCTTTGTTATTTACTAAACAAACAACTGTTTGTCCAGAAACAATTTCACTAAGTTTTATCATACTATTTTCCAGTTGAACCAAATCCACTAGCGCCACGCTCAGTAGTACCAAGTTCTTCTTGTGTAGTTACTTCTTGCCAAACAATACGTTCACGATGACGAACAAGAATTTGAGCAACTCTATCACCTACTTGATATTCAGGGTCATCGTATTTATCCATTCTGCGATGAACAATCATAAGTTCTCCAGTATAACCTTCATCAAGAGTGCCAGGAGCATTTTGCATTACAGCATGAGTTTTAGTATTACTACTTCTCGGACGAATTTCCATTTCATAGTCTTCAGGAAGTCTAAAATGAAGTCCTGTATGATAAACTATACGTCCATCAGGTTTGTTTTCTACATGATGAACATAAACATCCATACAAGCGTCACCATCTTTACCGTAAGTAGGTAGTTTCACAGTATCGTCTTCACGAAAAACTTTAACTTCTACTCTATCAAGTTTAGACAGTACATCACGTACCATATACTCCATGTTCTCATTATCTTTGTTATGAATGCCGAGAACAATAGCACTCGCAATAGTTTCTATAAGTTTACTCATTGTTTTATCAATTTAAGCAGCAATCAAAAGATTACCTGCAAGTTCAATTTTACGAGATTTATCTCCATAAAGAAGAGAATCCATTCTCTTAGTACCTTCGCTATTATCTACATTAGCATAATATCCAGTAACAGCACCATAAACACCCCAAGCAGTACCAAGTATTTCTCTTTGTCCAGCACCGCTAAAATAGTAATTATTCATCTCAGCAATAGTATTAACTTTCTTCATACTTATTTGAGAATCTTGAATAGCACGCCAATCTCTTGTAACAATTTGTCCAATAGTATGTCCAGTTTGTTTAACTCTAAATTGTTCATCTTCAGTAAGAATAACATTAGCAAATATTTCTTGAGCTTTGATATCATCCATTTTAATTTTCTTCATGAAATTATATTGTTCATTAAGAAATTGAATTTGACTATCACAAATACCAAGAATTTCAGCAGCAACATCTATTTTCTGATGAACAGATTTAGTATGTCTAAAACTAACAAAATTAGAAGAAGTAGCTATAGCAGCATTAAGAGTATTCTGACAAACAACTCTTATAGGAGTAAACAGAATCTTAACACCACTACTACCATCATGAGAAGTAGTAAATACAAGATAATTTTCTACTGGGTCTCCATCAACAAGAATATTCTTAGGAAGTTTAGCACTTACAAAAATACGTTCTCCACTACCAAAGAAACCAGCAGTTTGCCAAATAGCTTTATCTTTTCCAATAGCTCCATCAAAGAAAGTAAAAGCATCAATATTCTGGACAGGAGTATATCTTTCTTTTACAATTCCAAGAGGTATATTATAATCAGTACGATAAGTAGCATAAGCGTTAGGACAATCTACATAATTATTAGAGCCAAACACAAAACCTCCATTTTCAGGTTTATCAGTATGTATAGGCATTTTAGCAACAAGTTCACATTTAGCTACTTCCCAATCAAGACCAGCAGCAGACATTACATCTGCCGCAGTCTTACATTCTTCTACATTAACAGCACCTCTATATCTAAATGGTGCTCCTTTAACAGCGTAACTCATATCAGTAATTTATTTATTGAGTTTAGTGTATTTACGAAGATTATAATGTTTAGCTTTTACAGCTTCATCTGTAAATATAGGAACTTCATAAAACTCTCTTAGAGCTTTAAGTTTAGGTTCTCTATGGTCTACAACATAAATAGTAAAGCCATTATCATCTATTTTAGAAACAGGAATATTAACAATACTTTGGATATTAAAAGAATGTCTTTCAACAATATCTTTTCTAATTTCACATTGTTGAACAAATTCTCCAGTAACAACACCACCTTTAGAAATAAATATAGGAGTAGATAAATGACTTTCTCCATCAGATAATATATGAGGAGTATATTCTATTTGAGAATTAGTAGCAATATCATAAGCGGCACGAACATATAATTTATAAGCATTAGCATTATAAATTTTACCATTACCACAATGATAAATATGAGGATAACGTTTATTCTTATAGCATCCGTTAGTATTATAATCATCAAACTCATCATTTTTCAATGTAAGAGGACTAAGAATACCAACATTCCAAATCTTATTAATGCTATCAAGTATAAAATCAATATCCTCATCACGTTGAGGCTCAGTATCTTCTATAGCTCTAACAACTCTGATAACTTCTTCAAATCTATTACGTTTAAATTTGTATTCATCAGAATCTTTATCAAGAGAAGCCAATATAATATTAGCTTCTCTTTTAAGAATTATAGAAAGACCCATATCACCAACAGTAGTATAAAAGGTAGCTTCCATATTTTATTTTATTTGCAGACTTTGATTAACTACTTCTTTAGCAATAGTAGGCATACTCGTTTCTTGTTGTTTAGCAACAGAAATAGCTGTTTTCCAATCATCTTTCATAGTTTCGTTAGAAATAGTAGTATTGAATGGAGTCTTAGCATATTGAGAAAGAGCATCACCACCTTTACGGAATAGTTCATAAATAGACATAGTAGTATTAACACTAATACGCATAGTAGTCAAATCAGTAAGAGTAAAAGGTTCAAAATCATCGCCTTTTTCTGCTTTAACATTAGCATTAATACAATCAAGAATACCTTGTAAATCAACATCTTCTCCAGTATATATAATACCTTGACCTACAAGTTCACGCACATAACGTTCAAATTCAGACAAGAAAATATTAACACGAGCCTCATCTACTTCAATAGATGTAGATTGACGAGAAAACAATCTAAATTCAGGAAGTTCAATGAACATATTAGATTTACCATGTTCACCAAAAGTAAGTACAGCTTCAAGAGCAGCATTTTTCAGACGTTCAATACGATTCTTAAAGACAGTTTGTCTATCATTAAACCGTTTCTTTTCATCTTTAAGAGCTTTCTCATCAACTTCCCAAGACTTAATAGCCTTAACATAATTAGTGAGTTTCTCTTTTAATTCTTCTTGTTTGATTTGAAGAGCGTCATACTGTTCATCAGTAATTTCACCTTCAGCAACTTCTACATCATTAAATATACGAAGAATATCATTAGAAATTTCATATAAACTTGCCATAACTCTTTAATGTTTATTATTTTTAAGTTCTTCATACGCTTTACTTTCAAGTTCAGGAGTAACATCTTCAAGACGGATGCCTTTTAAACAAGAACATTGTTCCCATTTAATATTATAATCGCAGCCAAGTAATAATAATTCAGTAGAATTGGCAGCAACAGCCATAATCCAATTATCAGGAGCAATCTCTACTTCAACACAAGGAATTATTCGTTTTGGTTTAGACATATAACCTTTATCGGTTTCATAAAACCAAATATTACATATACCAAAGTAACGACCTGTAAGAACATTATCTTTATGTTCAAACAATCCACCATGCCAAGTAATACCTTTATCATTCTTTTCCCAAGTCTTAGTATCAAAACGATAAGTACCGACAGGCTTTTTACTAAAAGCATCTACATCATGAATAGAACCATCAGGGTCTTTAAATATAGAACTTTTACGTTTATTCTGACAAGTACCATCTCCACTAATTCGCTGCCATTCATCATCTTTAAAAGTAAGAGGAGAAATAATATCCCAACTACAAAGACGTTTAACAAAATCTATTTCCCACGGAGCAGAACTACCAGAATTACCATGAGAAGTAAACACAGCAACAGCTTCAAGAACTTGTTGATACATCCAATCATTAGGACCACCTTCTCCCTTACCATAACCAGCAAGTTTAAGTTCTTTAATAGCGTGTTGACAAATATTACTATGAGATATAATATAAGACAGAGCTTTCTTATTAATAAGAGAACGTTTCTCCATCTTCTTTACATACCTTTTACTCTTTTTCATATACTATAATTATTAACTGTACGAACTTCAGTAGATTTAATCTTACCACAATAAGCACAACGAGAAACAATAACTGTTCCTATAACGTCTTTACGAACATTGGTAAGTTCAAGTTCTTTATAAACTTCGAATTGATGAAGTCTAAAGAAACATTTAACAGAACTATATCTACTCATAATTTTATATCTTTAAGTTTAACAACAGCAGTAACTCTAGTAAAAATAACTCCTTCTTCACAATTATCAAGTCCTTTTTTATTTCTATATTTGCCAAGACAATATCCAAGACTATCAATATTTATTAATTCTCCAGACATACATCCTCCATGTTTTCCATACATACAACATTGTAAACAAGAAGAAGTATCATATTTTATATTAATTTTAATACATCTGACAATACCAAAACCTTCAATTAATGCTTCTTCTCCAATATTTAAAGCAAGAATATTCTTTTTCATAAATTAATTATAAAGTTTAACAAATTCATTAACATCAAGATAATCAATTCCAAAATTTTCAGCAGTCTTTTTATCAGTATCAGAGAATTGTCCTTCAAGACCACTCGCATCTCCAATCATTAACATATCTGATTTTGCAGCAGGAAAATGATGATTTTTTAAATTTTGTACTAACATTCCTTTATTTGGTTTTCTTCTAAAACAATCACTGCCTATATTAGTACAATATTGATAATCACAAATATTAATTTTACAATAATCATGAATACAATCATTAACATATCTAATTTTAGATATAAATGTAACTCCGTTTACAAAACCTTTCTTAATTCCTCCTTGATTAGTAACAATAAATACATATTCAGGAGCAAGTTTTTTAATAGCATCAAAAACATTAAATTTTAATTTCATATCCCAAATACCTTTAGGGAATGTTTCTCCACTAATAGTATCTATAAGAGTTCCATCTAAATCACAAAATAAAACTTTATATTTTTTCATAATTTAATCATTTATTTTTGTACAATCAGAAACTTTAATTTTCATAAATTTACCTGTTTTATCATCAGCGATAAGAAATTTATCAGAAGATAATAATCCTCCTTTTATAAATTCTACAATTTCTCCAGTACCTTTTTTAACATAATCTTCTTTATCCGGTATTGGGTCATTTGGATATAAATCTTCTATCATAGCACATTCAGAATCATATTCATCTTCATCAAAAAAATTATATTTTATTTTCATAATCATTTAATAGTTAATGTTTGATTTTTACAAAGTTGAGCAACATTTAATTTAGCTTCTCGATTAAGAATATAATTTTTATATCTTGTTTTATCTATATCAACAGATAAACTTCCATCAGTATCTTCATGATTAAAATAAGTATTAACAATATCATAATTTAATTTATCATTCATTTTCTTTTCTTTCTTTTAGGATAATAAATAGGATTACGATAATCACTATCTTTAGTTTTATCATAATTCCTTGATTTATTAATAGATAAAGGATATGGTTGATTAATTATATAATCAACCATAATATCTTTTTTATTCTTCTCTGAAATCATAACCTAAATCCATTAGTTCATTTCTAATCATACCAGCAATAAGTTTGGCATTTGGATGAGGCTTGCCTGTAGTTCCATAATATCTCAAATCAATTATAGCACGCCATTCTTTAACAGAATACGTATAAGCACAACGAGTAGCAGTATCGATAGGAAGAACACCACGAGCATCTTGACGGTTCATACCATATTCATCAACAAGAGTTTTATAATTAATAAAACTATCATTACAAGAACTAATATATTGATATGCTTTTTGATGTTCTATATTATCATCAATCCAATCAGTAAATAAAGGTTCTTCATTAAAATGTGTAGCAATTTCATCACTCATCCAATGAGGCTTACAAATAGTACCATCTTCATAAACATAACGAGTAGATTGTTCGGCAATGTTATTAGGACTAACTCTATTTAATTCACGAGAAGTACTAATTTGAGTATCAACACAAAATGTCCAACGAGCAAGATTTTCAAAAGCAGCTTGACAAGAATTAAATTCAACTTCACTAACTCTATGTTTATGAATATATTTCCATAAAACAGGATTATCTTTTTCTCTATCTAACATAAAATTAGCATTAGTAGCTACATATATATAATCATGACAAGTAATCCATTTGATATAAGGACTTTCTATATATTTATTAATAGCCATCCCAAAAGCACCTTGCCATGCTAATGCAGGAACCATAGCATACACAGTTTCATGACGAAACATACTCCAATGATGACTATTAATAAGTCTCATATAAGTAGCTTCATCATTACCAGTTTCTCGTTTATAACATATTCTTGCACAACGAGCAACATGAGCTTTAACATCTTCACCTTGTCTCCAAAGTTCAACTTTAGGCTGAATAATTTTCATATCTTATTTCTTATTAACAATAAATTCTACATAACTAAGAACTTTATAGAATAAAGCCATTTTAGTACCGTTATTTTCAATAACTTCATCAACACCGAAATCAATAGTTTCACTATCATGATTATCAGTATCTCCAGCATCATTGCGTCTTACTTCAATCACTCCCCCGTAGAGGGAATCATTACTAATTCGTAACGCATCAGCTTCATTAGCAAATCTAACATCAGGAACAATACAAAGCCTTCTACTTTCAGCTTTATCAACAATTTTATTAATAGCACATTTAATCCAAATATTATCATCAAGTTTATTGCGACAAACCTCTGTTCCAAAATATTGTAAAAGAGAACGAAGTTTAATACAAACTAACTTATCACTATTAACTTTAAGATACGTATTAAGACTAAAAGATTTAAGAGTATCAATATGCACAATAGTAACCTCGTTTCCGGGTCGTTGATTAGCATTTTCAATAAAATCATTAGTATTAAAACAATACCAAAGCTCATCTTTATACTTTCTATCATCAAAATATTTACGAGGAATATTATAAAGAATAGAAAGAATGTCTTTTAGAGGGTCAGCAAAATGAATAATTCTATCTTTAAGACCGGCATCAGAAATATGTCTTTTAAAAAGCCAATCTTGATATTTAGCTTTACTAACACCGGCAGCAAAAATATAATTAATCATACTTGCAACTGTATCTTTACCAGAGTTCTTAACTCCAGCAATACCTATAACAAAATTCTTCATATTCAAATATAGTAATATTATGTTAGAATAACTAATTTATTTTCAGAAAAATATTAATTATTATTTAAGCTATTTTTAGCTAAATATGGCAAATCAATACAGTTAATCACCGAACTACATTCATTGCATTACATAGCTAAAAATAGCTGTTTTAGAGTATCTGCCACACATCACACAGGCTATCACTTTCGACATATTCAAATCGAACATTACCACGAGCAGCAGTTTCAGCAATAACATATTGTTTAACTTCATTATGTAGTATAGCTTTAAGACGACCATAATCATCTACTCTACATTTTCTACATTGAGCATCAAACTTTTTATCACTAAGTAAAAGAAAATATTCATAACATAGAATATTAGGATTATATCTCTTAACTTCAACATAATATTTATATACTTTCTTAATAGCAGGACAAATAAAAAAGCCCTTACCGTCAAGATAAGGACTTTTTCTATCAGTAACAGGAGCAACTAACTCATATTGGATAATCATATATTAAAGTAAATGAACTTGTTTAATATGAAATGGAACATCATTTACACCACTACGTTCACCATAAGTAATAAATAAAACTTTACCAATAAATTGCTCTTTATTCTTAAGAACTTCTCTTTGGAAATCAAGAGTTTCGCTCAAATGACATTCAAAAGTAGCATCATTTACATCATTACGACATAATAACAGAGGAATATCTGGACGTTTAACTCCTTCAGGATAAATATCAATAATTTTGAATTTGCCATCAGTAATAGCTTTAAACTTAATCATACTTTGATTACGTTTGCCATATTGATATTCGGCATTAGGATTACGCATAATAAGTCCTTCAAAACCAAATTCTATAAATTTATCTCTGGCAGCAACAGCATCATCATTATTAGTAACTTCATGAACAGGAAGTACTATAAGACGTTCAGTATTATTTAAATGAGCTTCTTTAGAAGTAAATACTTTAATATAATTGCCTTGCCAAGAAAATAAATAATTAGTTCTTTTAGCTTGAATAGTATCTTCTATTGCAATATCATAACACCAATATTGAAGAAGTTTATTTTCAGCACACTTAGGGTCTTTAACAAAATGATTAATCTCATTAACTGTATGACCCGGAAGATATACTTCTCCATCAAGAATATAGTTTTCATCAACCATTCGTTCAAGAAGTTTATTATCAAGAACGGAAAGAAGATAATCTTCAAGATAACTTAGACTATTCCAATAAGTTCCCTCTCTACTTTGAAATTTTAGACCAATAGGTTTAAACATATTACCACTATTAACATAAGCAGTAATAAAACATCTAAGACCATTAATCTTCCATTGACCAATATAATAAGGAACTTTATTAAATAGTTTGTTATTTACATTATCATAAACTTTAGCAAGCATAGGAAGAAGACTTCCATCAGCAGTAGTACGATAAGCAGGCAGATAAGTAGACAGATAAGACAATAGTTCTCCCTCTACGGGCAGAGTAGTATTATCTTTTAGCTCACTCAGAAGTTTATAACCAGCTTTACGTTTTGCAGCAATACGCGATTTAACTTCATCTTCCGGCTTTCTATGAGTATGAATAATATCACGAGTAATAGTTTTACCAACTATACCATGATACACTTCAATAGACGTAAAATCAAACGGCGTTGCAATCCACACGCAAGGCTGACCAAAATTATTACGTCTATACAGAGAAAGTTGATAATTAAAAGGATACATATTATTTCTTTTTAAAACTAAATGTCATAGCACTAATAGGAACTCCAGCAGACTTAATTTTAATAGACTTTTTACGTTCTTTCTTTTTAGGAGCATTGAGTTCTGTAAGTAAGTCAGGATTAGAAGAACTAACTTCATCACCTGTTCGAGCATTAATATACTGATATACTACTTCTCCAGTAAACATATCATGAGTAACATAACGAACATAAACATTAGGAGGAAGTTTTTTCTTCTTCTTACTTTCTTTTTTATTCTTAGTAGGAGGAATATAAGGATGTTCATATTCAAAAATAATATTATCTATATGTCTTTGAATAAGTTTATCAATATATTCATTATATAGTAATTGATTAGTAAGTTTAAGTAAATATCTATAATAGTCAGACATACGAGCTTTATAATTAAAATTAGTAGTCATCATAGGTCTGCCACAAGAATACTCAATAGTACAATTTAAATCTTTAATAAGATTATCAAGAATTTTACAAATATCATCATCAGTATCATACTCATGAGTTCTTTTAAATTCCATATAATCTATATCAGGATAATCAATATTAAGCACATCATCAGAAGTACTTATAGGATTATGATATGTTAGACTAAGAATGTTCCGACTCATTATCGTAATAGTTTATATTAGTATTTTTGTCATAATCATAGAGAAATATAATAGTATGATTAGTATCATCGGCAGGACTATATTTCTTTATAGCAGCTTCATAAAAATTATTAGCTGTTTCTAAATCATTAGTAGCACATATAGTATCTCTATTATTATTAACAATAATACCAACTTCGTATCTAAACATATCAAAAGAATCGTCTTCAAACATAATATATCATTTACGTTTATATACGATAATTCGTTGAGGCTTACCTATAAGAACATGACAATATTTAAACCAATTAATCAAGTTCCAAGTAGGATAACCTTTAGCAATACCATCAATAGTAGTAAAATTACCTTTCTCGTAATCGAAATTAGAATAAATCCAATTACCGTCTTCATCAATAAGTTTAAACCTTTCTATTAAATCAAGGTCATCATTGTTGAAATCAACTTCTCCATAAAGATATATATCTTTAGCTGCAACTATAACACCATCTTTTCTTTCAAATTGGATAGCACCATAATACTTAGCAGATTTATCAATACGAAGTTCTTGTTCTTCAGTAATTGGTTCCATAACGACAGGAACAGGATGTTTCTTAACAGTATCAATACGGCAAATCGTTACTCCATCCGGTCGTATCCCAAGTAGGTTTATTATCTTTTCTTTCATAATTAGATATATAATTAATTGTTTGCTTAATCAGATTAACAACTTCATTAAATCTATGCTTTGAAACAAGTTCAGCAAAATCTTTACAGCAATAAGCATTAGGAATAAGAAGAGGAATAATTCGATAATTGTTTCTAAGCCAAATAGCTTCATGCTTACCAGTAGTATCATTATCCATAAGAGAAACAATTTTACCTCCATCAGAAAGTTTTCCTCTTAGCCAGTCAAATTCATTTTGACGAAGTTTATAAGTTTCATGTGGTATATTAATTACACCAACTTTTTTGTCTACTCCCCCGTAGAGGGAAGTTATGCGTAATATAGCCGCTCCTAAACTAACTCTATCTTTTGTAGACTTAGTTATAACAATAATATCATAATCTGTTTTATCAAGATTATAAATGCCTTCAAGATGATTACAATTAGTTATAAATCGAGTAACCGCTTTATCCCTATTAGGAAAATAAAGTTTGATATTATAAATACCAGACCTATCTTGACCAAGACAATAACCATAACAAGGGTCATTAGTACGATAAAAATACTTAGGCTCAGGATTAATTTTTCTGTTAATATAATATTGCTCAACAGGATAAATGAAATTAATATTAAGAAATTGTAATGGAACACCGAAACGACCCCAATATTCTTTATCATATTCGTTCCAATCTCTAACTACAAGTTCTATATTTGGCTTTTTATGTTTAATAGCTACAATTCCAGTATTAATTTCATTAATAAGATTTATGTCTTTTTCTTGACCATAAAAAATATCTTTAAAAGTAAAAGTTATATGACGAAGTACTTTAACAAAATCTTCACGATTACTAATATCGTATTGTTTATTATAAATACCTCCCATAATAAGAGCAACAACATCAAAACAATCTCCCCAAAAATATCCAGCAAAATCTCTAAACTTTAGTTTACCTTTACTATCATATCTAAAACCACAAGTAGGATGAATATCATCTCTTATAGGAGAACATATTAATTCCCCAGTATCAATACAATACTGTACAAGTTTATCTGATAGATTAAGATAAGTACTAAATATAGTAACTTGACTAACCTTACTTAGAATAAGTTGTTTAGTAAGTTTAGAAGAATTAATGTTTCTACCCATTACAATAAGTTAAAAAAAATGGACTTCGCTATGATAAATACCACAACGAAGCCCACTAATTAGAGTAAAATTAAAAGAAGTATCAAAACCTTAGAATGGCATATCTTCAGCGGCTTCAGTAGCAATACCTGCGAAATTTCCACCACCTACCATAGGGTCTACAACAGGAACGCCACCCATACCAGCAGCCATAGCACCAGCACCAGGAGTAGGCATATTAGGAGCTTTAGCCTTTTCAACATTCATCGGAATAATAGCTTCTTTAACACTATCAATACGAATAGAGGGAGGAGTATTTTGTTTATAGATTTCAACACAACCTTCTCCAACAAAAGACGGGAAAGACAAATCTCCGTTAGTAACAGGCTGCCAACCTTTCTTAGGAGTCTTAATATAACGAAGCATTTTAAGCCAAAGAGCAACATTCTTTCCATCCTTAGTTTTGAAATAAGGCTGACCCTCACGACCTCTATTCATAATATTCTCAAAGTTCTCAAAGAGAGTCTTCCAACCGGCAATAACAACTTCAGGTTCAACAGGAGAATATTCACCTTGTTCATCAAAGTCTTCATAAGACAAAGACAAAGCGGCTTCTTCTTCTTCTGTTAGTTCACGACCTTTAAGAACGAAAACATTAAGAATATGTTTCAACCAATCAAATACAGAATTAACTTTCCATTCTTCTTTACCGCCAGGAATAGTATTGGCATTACTTTCAACAGCAGTAAATGTCAAAGGTTGGTAATGACGCTTGTTTACTTCTTCTTCATTAGAAGCAAATGTAATAGTAAGTTTAGGTATTTCAAGACCGTTAAATGACGGCATACCAGTCTTATCTTCGCCAATCTGAATCATGCTAACAACAACACTATCAAGATGACCTAAGAACAAACCATTTTGTTTAGCTTGTTCATGACTAAATTTAAGACGAGTAGTACCACGAGCGGAACCAATACCTCTTCTACTAACTTTCTTAGTTTCAACCGGAGCTTCAGCAGCTACCGCGCCAGTAGCTACATTTTCATTTTCTTTTGCCATAATGACATTAATTTTAATTAAACGTTTAATTATACAATAAAAGTCGAGAACATAATCATCAAGATTACATTCCCGACTTTAAATTACAGGAGAAAGAACAGATTACTCTTCAGAACCACCTTTACCGATACGAGCAGGCTCTTTGTCGCTGTATTCACCGAGAACGATAGCTTTAACAGTTACTTCCTTATAACCATCGCTCAGAACAATATCCTGAATATCTTCGACATCAACATCGAATACACGGTTAAGTTCAGTAGCTGTATCGCCCATATCAGCTTTCAGTTGCTTCCAAACATTAGAATCGGTGAAAGTCAGAGAAGTTCCAGCACCTGTAAGACCAGCAGGATTTGCAGCTTTAGAACCTTTATATTTCGGCAATTCACGAGGAGTAACGAAAGCAGAAAGAATATCAATCTGTTCCTCTTTAGTAATACCGTCACGAGAAAGAGCTTCTTTAGTTTCGTCGTCAGCTTGCTGCATAGCTTGTTCAAGCATATCTGCAAAGTTCTGAGAAACAAACTTAATCTTATCGTTCTTAGTCAGACGTTCAGTAGAAGTCTTCTGATTACCTTTGGTATCATATTCAACAATACCTTTAGCAATCGCCCACATATCGAAAGCCTTATGAATGGCAATAGCAGCTTCAGGAGAACCAACTTCCAGACCTTGCTCTTTACAGAAAGCAACAACCTGAGCATCCTTAGCAGCAATAGCTGCATCAATGTTATCGACATTGTTCAAGAACATAACATAGTCACCATGACCAATTCCAAGAACACGACTTACCGGAGGAGTAATACGGAAATTACCTTCAGTAGAAACTACGATAACTTGAGGTTCAACACTTACATTACGCTGTCCAGCATTAACTGCACTAAAACCAAATCCCATTGCTTTACCATTAGTTTTCATAATACGAAAATTTTAAAAATGAATAATTGAGTTATTTTATTTAATACTATTCTTTTTATAAGGAGTGAAATCTATAATATCTCCTATATGATTTTTATTGGCTAAATTAGTAATTTCTTCTTTAGTTGCTCTACGCCATAAAGAACCATATAAACTTTTCTTTTTACCACGCACAACTTCTGCTATTGAAACCCATGAGCAGTTACAAAGTTGAGCGGCTTTGTGAGCACTAATATAAGTAGCAATTTTATTTCCAAATATACAAGTTATAGGATTTTGTTGAGTAATACGAGATTTATCTCTACATCCATTATATGTAACATTGTAGCTTCTATCACACCATTCGAGATTGTTTACATTGTTATTTTTAGTATTACAATCTTTATGATTTATTTCAGGAAGTCTATTTGGATTAGGAATAAAAGCTGTTGCAACAAGTCTATGAATAGAACAATATCTATAAACAGTCTTTTTATTAATTCTAAAATTTAAAGCACAACGAGCATAATTTCTATCATATTTTACAGAAACAATAGAATTATTATCTTTATTAATAACAACTCCATTCTCATTAACTTTATATTTAGTTTTAATCCAACCATCAATAATTACATCTTTATACATATTAATTTGCTTCTTCTACTTCAATAATATCAGCATCATCAAGTTCTTTACCAGCTACTATTTTTAATTCAGTAGTTTCACAAACACCAAATAAAATATCTGATGCTATATCGCGAGCAACCAATGTAAAAGCACGATGCCCAATCAGTATTCGAGGATATTTCTTATAAGTATCTTTTTCAAACATTTCAGCTTGCATAGCTTCACTATAACTAAAATGTCCTTTAGCAGTAATTTCTTTACCATTAACAATACGAGTGATTTCATATTCAGTAACGAAATCAACAGGTTTATTAGGAATACGATAAACTGGTGTTTTACCAGACTTAGCAATTTCAGCAATTTGCTGACGATTAATACCAATTCCAAAAGATTTTGTATTCAACTGATAATCTTTATACATATTACCATTAAAATCTTGATACCATTTAACAGGATAAACATAAATATTATCAGTATTATTATTAGATATATCAATCTTAGCTTTTTCTTCAGCTTCTTTTTGACTAACACATCTAACTACATACTCAGGAAAACTACCGTCAATATAAACATTGATACCATCTGTATATTCATACAGAGGTTGATAATCTTTAAGACATCTCCAAGTACAACCTGCCCTTGATAACAATGCTTTGATAATATGAATATCAACTCCAGTCTTACCATTAATAACATGAATATGTTCAATACAAGTACTAAAAGGTAGTTGTAAATCTTGTGCTCTCATAAGAACTGCAAGACCATCATTAACACTCTTAATTCCTCCTTTATCACTTCTCATTACTTTAGTAAGAAAATTCTCAGCAGCAACAAGTTGTTTTTCATCAAAGAAATTAATTGCATTAATACCACCATTGATACCGTGTTGAACAGGATGTTTAGCAATAGGAGCGACTTCTTTTCTTCCTACAAGTTGAGCAGGAGATTCATTCTCAACTTGTTCTTGCTTTTCTTCTTGTTCTTTCACCATTATTTCAAAGAGCATTTGTTTTATTAACACTACAAATATAAGAGAAGTATTCCATACTACAAAATAATATCACCGGAATTTTCGTCATATCCGACAAAATTTTCCGTATCATTTATAACTTTAATAGTAGAAACCTCTTTCTCTTTATTCATCTTATCACTTTCAACAGTCCCAGCACAATAAACCCGATATGTTTTAGTCGGCACACCATTAAAAGCGACATTAGTAAAACGAGTTTTAACATCTATAATATTATCACATAACGGAGAAGTGAAAATCACCACGTCAGTAGCTATTTTTAGCTTCGGATTAGACGCTGATTTTATAGATAATACATTGATAGCCTTATTATTAAATAGCCTCTCATTTGCCGTAGATTGGGCTTGCGAGCCAACAACACGAGGTTTACCTTTATTAGCACCACTCTTAACAAGAATAGGAACTCCCATATCATCAACAGCAATAGCATCATTTATACAATCATGATAATCTCCACATTTAATATCTGGAAACTCATTCAGATATTTAGTAACTTTAGCAGCATATTCTCCTCTCTTAGAAATAATAAGAATTTGTTTACCTAAATGAGCAAGACAAATATCTTTAATTGCTTCTAATTTAGCAGAATTATCACTAACTAAATCTCTACGTTGTTTAGCAATAGTATAAAAAGTACAAGCTCTTTCAAATAGTATATTAGGATTATAAATATCATCTATTTGTTTCATAAAAGGAACATTAGTATCTAAATCCTCTCTCCAACCATTTTCATGAGCGATAGTATTACGAAATTCAGCAGCACTAATACCAAGTTTCTCATCACCTTTCTTACACTTTTCAATATTAGAAAGGTCTCCAAAAATAGAAACAGAAGTAGTAATATAATCAGTATATTTATTATAGATAGCTCTATCATCTTCAGAAAGCTCAACTCCATATCGGTGTTCCTCTACGGGGGAGTAAATATTGTCTTGACGAATAGCAATATCTAAATCAGCAGTCTCAATAGACGGAAGAACATTACGAACATTAGAAATAAATTCAGTATTCATTATATTCTTAGTAAGAATAGCTAAAGTAAAATGACTTTCTTTAGCAAGTTTAGTAATAATTGGAAGATTATCATTAACCCCAACAGTAAGAGTAAGCATATACTCATAATGATATTGAGGTTTAACAAAATCGACACTAAGTATTCTTATATTATAACCATTATCTGAATTAACATTTTGACTATTAAGATAATCATAAATACTTTTACGAGTATTATAACAATCTACAACAATAAATATTTGTTTGTCTGGATGCTTCTTGCAGAAAGGAATAATAACAGAATAAACAAGTTTAGGAATTACATCAGTAGAAAAACAATAAACACTTGCTTTTCCTTTATTATTCTGAAAACCATTAATAACTTGTGTTATCAGCTTGTCTTCATTCTTCATCTAAGTCATCAAATAAACTGGCATATTGTCCAGACATTTTCTTAATAAGAACTTTACCACTTTTAGTACCAGCAGCTTTATCTCCTTTTTGATTAGGAGAAATATTAAGCTTAATAGGGTCAATAATCTTAAGAGCTTCTTGATAATAATACGAATAGTTAATATTACGATATTCTATACGTTTATCATCTAAAGTATTAAGAATAGTAACCTGTTTACCAGCACATAAGTTACTTCTATCACCAGTATTATCATTAACTTTTTCAACAGTACCTCCTTTATTAGTAACATAAAATCTTACATTTCTTTGCATAAGATTTCTAACATTACCTTCAGTATATTCTACATGAAATTGTCTACCAACATTCTGAGTTTTACAGAAATCAAGAATATTACGACAATCATATAGTGTTTCAAGAACAGGTTTATTATAAAGAAAATAGTTTTCTACAGCTTGAGCAACAATAGGCATATCATATCCTTTAGACAAATCTCGAAGATACATCTTAGGATTAAAAGCACCTTTATAAGTAATCTTACTATTTAACTCTTTAACAATATAGTTATTAATATCACGATTAATATAACAATCGTACTCTTCACTATCTGCATCAAGTTTAGTAAGTTTCTTCCAATTTTCAGCAATTTGTTCAAACTTGTCTTTATCTCGCTTATAAAGTTTAATAACTATACCATCTGTATTAGCCGACATAACTTCAATACCTGCAAGTTCAAGTTGTTCACAAAGCATCATAATCATAAGTTGCCCGTTAATAGTAACTTTAAGCACAGCAAGTCTATCACATAAATCACCTTTCTCAAATCCGAGTTTTCCATAGATTGAATTAATCACAATCTTTAGAGCTTCAGCAAGAAGACCAGCAGGAACTCCATCAATATAATCTTCTTTACTATGTTTTGCTTTAACGCGAGTGTCTTTAAGCCAAGTTATAAGTTTAGCAAAAATGCCCTCATTCATATGAGCAGGAGCAATTTTATAAACACTCATCAGAGAAGGATAAAAAGATGCAATATCCCAATGAACATAAACATAACTATTATCTGTTATTACATCCCAAACAGAAGGAGCATCAGAATCTTTATTACCACCTTCTTTACAATTAGAAAGTTGTATATCTTTAGTAAAAGTAAGTTTACTCTTCAATTCTCTTGGAATATCTTGAGTATGAAGACCACCAGTAGCAATAGTATAAACAAGATTATTAAGTTTAATCTCAAACCAACCACTATCGTTATTAGTTTTAAGATATTTCAAATTAGGATATTTAGGAGCAATTTCTTTCAAAGCTTTTTTCCCAATAGAATAAATGATAACTTGTTTCATTTCATCTATAAATTCTTGAAGTTCAGGAGTCTGAAACTTAATAAAAGGAAAAATAACACGTTTAAAAGCCATAGCAGTACGTTCAGTCTTACGACCTTGCCATTGACTTGGAGCAAGCCCACTAAAATCACTATAAAACTTAACAAACAGTCTATCAGCAATATTACTTCGAGAACTGCTTAGAACATCAACTTCATACGCTTTAGATATATTATATCGTAAACGAATTTCATCAATGTAAAGCCTAATCATTTCACATACAATATAAACATCATTTGTATTATAGTGCATAACATCATCAATCCACTCATCAATCATATATCTATCCCACTTATTGACAAGTTGATTAACTTTATCAGCAGGAAGACCAGAATAACGAGCATCTTTTTGATATAAATGAATATCCTTTTCACTAATAGGAGGAAGTTCATGTTCAAGAAGTTCATACCATTGTAAATTAATAGAAGTCTGTTTAAGACTCTTACCAAAATAAATAGTATTACCAGCTTTATCAGTACCTTTACCAACTTTATTAAGAGCAAAGATGGTCATAATATCAATATCTACATAAGGCAGACTATATTTTCTAAGAGTAGAAAGAAAATAGTCATGTTTACTCATTTCAGGATTATCTTGCATATCAATAATATGCTTACTAAGTTCATATAGTTTAGTAATAAGTTCTTTAGTACTATTGGTTTGATTTGCAAACATAAGAAGTCCTGCAATCATAAGTCTATCATATCGAGAACTATTATAACCAAACATATCAGAACGTATAGCTACATTTTTATCGTCATAATGAGGACGCATATAATTAAGATAACCAAGTATTTGAAGTAATTGACTATCATCTGTATCAGTAATATAGAATTTCTTCTTAGCAACAGTATCAAGTTTTTGCTTAATTTCTTCCACAGTATATTTTTGAACTAAAGGAATAGGCGTTTTCTTTTTAGAACCATCATTACAATCAGCAAAAACTCTAAGATAACTTCCAACATCTGTAATCACGACAGAAAAGAAATTAGGAAGTACTTCAACGTCATAAGCATAAGATAATATCATAACTTAATATTAAGAATTATTTATAGCTTCAGTTAATTGTTTCATAAAAATATCTTTTAAGTTTTGATTATCGTAATACATAACGCCAGGACTAATAACAGTCTTAACAGCAAATTTACCTCTATTACAACTATACAATCCAAAATCATATATTTGTTTATCAAGGATAATTACTTTCTTAGGCTTAATACGAGAAACTTCATAAATAAGATTAGTAAAGCAAGATTTAACTGCATCTTTTTCCAGATTAAAATCTGTTTTATTAAAACATTTAATAGTACGAGTTACATAACAATCTTCAAGCAACTCTTTACCAACAATGTCTTTATAAGCATCTTGCATAATCTTCAAAATAGTAGGATATCCAATACCAGCTTTAACATCATAAGATGGTAAAATCACAACAGTATCAGTATAAATATTACCAACACCGAGTATGATTTTATCATCTTCATCAGCATAAATACGGCAAGGACATTTAGAACAAACTTCACAAATTGAAATAAAGAGATTAGTACTCATATGTTCAACAGGAAGTTCAACATCTTTCTTTTTACGTCTAATTCCCATAATAAAGCACTAATTCTTTATGAGCACGAGAACAACCAACATATAGACGACGAAGCAAATCATCTTGGTCAGGATAAGGATGTCCCATACGGTCATAGACCATATTATTAACATCAACAAATACAGAATCGTAAGTAGAACCTTGCATAACATCATAACTTTCGTCATGAACCTGACTATATCTTAAACTATTCTTTTAATTTTATATCCAAATCTAAATACAGCAAATCCATTTTTAATAGCTCTACCATTATTAGACCAAAACCATTTATTACCAAGAAATTCATCAACTTCAAATCCATAATGACAAGTATGTATAAGTTCATTTTTATCATTATATATTCCAACATCAATTTTCTTAGCCATAGGATTATTTGCTCCTTTTCTTTTAGTACTTAAATTTTTTGCAAATCCATCTGGTTTTTTACGTCCTTTATTAGCTTTAGATATTTTCTTACTAATTTCAGATTTTTCATCATCAGATTTATTAATACTTGTATATCCACCAATTCCACCATTTGCTTCATTTAATAAATTAGGATTTATTTTACGATAATATTCTATATAATATCGTTCCATAAAATCTGCATTACTAAATGGTTTATCAGTATCAACAACTTTTAATAATTTAACTTGGACTTTAAGAGGTAAATAACTATCAAGAAATTTAAATAATTTAGTCATAGTTCTTTTTCCTCTTTTAGCTTCATTAAGTTTCCAATAATGTTCATCTAAACGATTTTCAATAGAAGTTCTTGTTTGACCAACATAAATAACTTCTTTTGTACTTGGATGTACAAGACCATAAATATTAACTATCATAACTATATAAATTTTTAATTCAGTACAAATATAGTATTTATGAATTGTAATTCCAAATAATTTTATGAATAGTTTTCCCCCATTTCCCAGCATTTCTGCCAGTACTCCTTTCGGATAGTCGATGAACCTTACTATCATTATGATTCACATCATAATAGGTAGTCTTGGCTGCTGATTGTCATATAATAATAGTTTTTCAAGCATTCACACTTAGACTTTCGTCTTATGTTGTAGCACTATTATCTTCACGAGTTTCCAGCAGTTAAAGGGATTTTACAAGAGCCAATTTCTAACTCTTATGTGCAGTTATAGCAAAACCATAATCAATATCTCTATCATATAAAGTTCTGCCAGTTCTATCTATAATATTAGCTGCAATAAGATATTTCTTCTTAAACGCATAATATTCTTTCCAACGAGCAACACGAGTACCGCCATTAGCATTTTTAGCAGCACTAATCAAATCAGTAATAGTCTTATGATATTTCTGAATAGTAAACTTATCTCTATGGTCAATAACAAATAGAGGTCGAGTAATAGTTCCACCATGAATAAGTTGGAACTTAACAAGAAAACCTTTAAATCCGTATGTGTCATCAACAAAATCTACAATATCATTAATGATATATTCTTCAGAATTGTTAATAACAATTTCCATAAATTCGTTCACAATAGTTTCATAAGACATAATCAAATCGTTCTTAGTAATAATATTTTTATCAGAATCACGAATGATAGTATTACGTATATAATTATTCCAACCGCTAACACAAGCATTAGTATAACCGATAATACGATACATGTCAATATTCTTTGTATAAGCTTCATCGGAAAAAGACATATCAATTACGTTCTTAAATGCAGTAGAATTACATATACTAAAACCTTCTCCAATATCATTATAATTAGTAGCACCAACATGATTACTTACATATTCTAAGAATCTATAAGTTTTATGCTCTATATCATAACGAAGAAGATTAAGTAAACCAGTAATAGGATTATTAGCAGCCTGTCTAACAACTTGTTTAAGATGATATACTTCAAAACATCTATCAAAAGCAACTGATTTAGTTTCATTTACAGGAGCAAGCTGATAAGCATCTCCAATAAACAAAATTTTAATAGAAAGCTCCTTACATTTCTTACAAACGTAAGTAACAAGTTTAGCAGGAAGCATAGAAGCCTCATCAATTAGTAATAGCTTAACATTTTCAAGTTTAGGCTTAGCCATAGGATTAAATTGAGGAGTATTAGGGTCAAAATCTTCAAGTCTTAAATCAAGTCTAAGACCAAAAGTACTTTGAATAGTATCAACATTCTTACCACCAAGAGCTTGACTAAAAACACGACAAGCCTTATGAGTAGGAGAAGTACATTTAATCACACTATTGCTATATTTACAATGTGCGATAATATACTTAGTAATAAATGTTTTACCAGTACCACCAGCACCAGTTAACCCCACTATATATTTAGCAGGGTCAAAAGGTGCAGCAATAAAATCAATAATATTGCCTATTGCAATTTGTTGGTCATCGGTAAAAGTATATTTACTACTATCTGTTTTATCTTTACCAATATTATCAAGTTGCATTAATTCTTTTATCAATTATAGCATTAAAAATTTCTTTAGCATTTTTACGATAGAATTGACGAGCAGCGTGAGCAACAGGATTACTATAATCTTCGTAAATTTCTTTAATCAAAAAAAACTTTCTTATTAAGAATTTTATCTCTAATTATATTTCCCTTAACACTACAACCTTCAATAAACGGAAGCCAATGAAGAATATTTCTATTACCCAAATCGTCTTGATTACGGATATAACAAATCCGTTCTTTAAGATTATGAGAATGAGTATAGATGCGAGCATAACCTTTACAGGTATAACATTCCTCTTTAATATCATATCTATTACCAGCAACTTGCACTTCATAATCAGCAGTTAAAGTAATAAATACAACACCAATAAGATTTCTTTCTACAACTTCAAACCTACCATCACTTTTAGTGGTTTGTCTCTCTTTCTTTTTAGTAGGTGCGAGAGAAAAGTTAAAAGTCGGCATAACATCTTGCTATTTAGTTTTAGCTTTACGCATGGCATTTTTGCTCATAGTAGCCATATTAAATTTAGCTTCGCGTTTAGCAGTTTTATTATTACCGATATTCACAGAATCGTCATCAGTATTATTAACTTTCTTTTTACCAAGAGAAGCAACAAATACATAAACATATCCATGAACTTTATGCAGATAATCAATCTTACCCCAAGAACCGTTACCAACATCAGAAGCACCTTTCATTACTTCTACTACTTTGTCTATTGTATTAATACGAATAGAACTTTTCTTAGAAAGTGAACGGACAACACTTGTTTCATCGTAAGCTCTTTTCTTAGCCATAACTTTACACAAATTAAAATATTTATAAATAGTTTTATTAGCCGAATTAGTAATAACAGCAGCAGAGGCTTCGGCTTTGCCTCCGCCGCCATTTCTAATCCCCCGTAGAGGAGAACTATTGTTACATCACAACCCTACTTGATTAGCATAATAATTATAATGTTTAACTTCATAAGCCTCATCTTCTTCATAATGCTTAAAGTTTCTTACAAAGTCATCACAACAATTCTTACACAATAGTCTATTAAGTACAGCAATATAATAAACTTTATCATGAAGACTTATCATATCATTACAATTATCACACACTAACAAAGCAGCATTTTTACGTTTATCAACATAACCAAAATTACATCGAGTAACCGCTTCTTCAGGAGTCATTTCAATAATAAGAAAATTCTTACTATTTTCAAACTTAGTAGCCATACGTTAAACATTAATAGAATGACGTTGAACATATTCAAGAGTACCATGATAACCTCGACAACGAAGCTCATCAATAAGTTCTCTGGGGGTAAACCTTGCTAATTCAGGATTACCATCACCAGTTTTGGCTTTACAAGCTCTACAAACGGCTTCATAACCGTCTTTTGAACGACCATGCTTATTAAAAGCAGTAATTGGAAGTTCATTACCACAACAAGAACAAACTTTTGTGGAAACATGCTTTTCTTCACACATAATTTTAAGTTTTTAAATTAATTATTCAAAGTAACTCATACTCTTAATAACTTTAGGAACATCAATATTAGCTGTAAGTTCAGGAATAAGATAACATTTAGGAGTAAATCCATACCAAGTATCTATTTTGCCAGCATCAGTAGCAACTTTAATAGCTTCTTCTTCTGAATTAGCAGCAACAAACATTAACCCAGCAGCATAAGAATGACTTACACTATCAAAACAATATACATTCATAGTAGTAAAGATTTAACCAATAATATTATATTTATTACAAAAGTAATTAACTACATCAGGAATAACTCTTTTGTAGTAAGGCTGTTGGTCAGAAGTAATACGAGCGATAATATCTTTCGTAATAACTATACCACGAGATTTATAATCATTGATAGTAATATCAACAGAATACTCAATGTCATTAATAAAATCTCTAACAGTCCAACCTTCCCAAATATGTTTGGAATAATTTACAGTACGCATAAATATCTAATTTTTAATTATTAATAATCTATTTGAAGCTAAAAATAGCTATATTATCTATATGCTTATAAAGACATCGTTTAGATATATTCAGAAGCATACATAACAAATAATAGCTATTTATAAGCATTATCCAGTATATTATAACGCTTAATAGTTGAGGCTTAATGCCGACAACTATAATCAGTAGAAACACAAACTCCATAAGCAAGAACATAAATAGTTCCCACTTATGGAGCATTATTCACATTTCGTTTAAACTAAAATAATCGTCATCACGACGAATAGTTGTTCCAACAGGAGTCGAACCTGTACTCTAAGAACCAAAATCTTATGTACTACCATTATACTATGGAACAATAAGAGGAGAATAAACTCCTCTCTGTAAACAAATGCAATCCTAAAAAATAATCTTATTTACCTTGACGAATCATAGCAATAAGTTCTTCTTTAGACTTGGTTTCAAGGTCATCGGCAGGCATATTTTCAGCATAACCACTAATAGCTTTTGCACGAGCAGAAAGACCTTCACAAATAGTCTTAATAACTACATTCAAATGTCCTCTAAATTCATCAGTAAGTTCTTTACCGACAAGTTTAGCATCTTCTTCATCGAAAATAAGAGCATTCTTAGCAACAACTCCAATCATATCAATAGCTTCTTGAGTAAGAGGTTTATCCTCTATTTGCTTAATGATTTGAAAAGTATCGTTAATCATCTCTTTAGTAGCATCAGCTCTATTAGGTTTAGAAATCTTAACTACATCAACATCAGCACCAATCATATTACCGAACATTTCAGCAAATTCTTGAATATGTTTATCTATTTGTTTCATTTTATTATCTTATTTAATTTAATCATTGAAACCATATAATTCAGCAGCTTCACTATCAGAATCATCTTCTTCAATAGGGTCAAATCCTACTTCATCAAAGTCTTTATCAAATGTTTCTGCATGAATATCAATAGTATCATCGCCATAAATATCTTCCATAATCTCATTTGTTTTAAGAATAGTAGAGGAAACACTAAGAGCTATACCAGCGACTTATAGCGTTCCCTCTACGGGCAAGTAATTTATCAACTTAATCTTCAGCTACTTCATTACCATCACCCTGATATTCTTCGTTAAGAGCAGCAATATTATCAACTTCTTCTTGGTCAACAGCTTTAGCAATACCAACAGACATTTCCTTTTTACAGAAAGCATCAATAGTACGTTGAGCAGAAGCAGAGAATGAAGCAAAAGCAGCAACAAGAGCATTAAGGAAGAAAGGCTCATTGTAACTAAATTCTCTCATAAGACCATTTGCTTTAACAGCAAACTTGTTCCACTTGAACGAAACATAACGTTTATCACCCTTAATTTCACCTTTCTGAAGAAGATAATTAAGAATACCAAGAGCAGTAAATCTGCGAATCTCAGCATTATTCTTAATAATAAGAGCAACGGCTACGATATGTTCAGGATACATACCGGCAGCAGGAGGCAAATTAGACTTCTTTTCTTTCTTCTTACCAGAAGTAGTAGTGGAAAGACTATTTGCAGGAGGATTTTGTCCAGCTTTATCAGCAGGAACTTCGGCAGCAGTAGTATCAACCTGAGCAGTTTCTTCTACTTCAACATTAGCCTTAGCAGCACGAGCTGCTTTCTTTGCTGCATATTTACTAACAGGAGTAGCACCTGTCTTAACTTCTTTTGTCATGACTTTAGAAATTTGATTATTAGTATTAAGTTATCTAATAAGAGAAACAATAGCATCACTCTTATGTATGCAAATATACACAATGATTTTTATTACACCAAACAATTCAATTATTATTTTTATCTATGGCTGATATTTGTGTATGAATATAATGCTTAATAGCAAGTTCAACACTTAACAGTATAAATAATATAACATCAAAATGTTCAGTACATTAAACATCGGCAACATTAGTAGCAATAGCATTATAACTATCATTACCAATATCACCGACAATAATGTTAGAATCCCATCAGCTTATCAGCAAGACGGTCAGCCATTTTCATACCAACCTTACCAAGTTTGAAACCAAGCACATGATTAATAATCAGATTGTGGTCATAAACTTGAGGTTCTGAATCATCACGAGTACTGAAAGGATTTTTGAACTCTTCACCAGCAGATATTTCTTGCTGAAGAATATCAACAGTAGCACCATTGAAAATCAGATTGAGAGCCTGAGGATTATCAAGCAAAGCATTTGCCATCCAACCAAGTTCTTCGTCTTCTTTCAGAGCACCAACAATGGCATACAAAGAAGTAAAGATAACATTAGTTTGTCCCTCTTCATAAGTAACACCACCGTCTTTGGAAACGAAACCACGAATAGCACTACCAAGAGTAAAGCTAATCATAGTATAGTTGTCTTTCTCTGTAAAATTCACATTCTTAATGCGAACAGAGTTAAGACGTTTGCAACCAGAAGCAATCAGCTTCTTAATAATATTGGTATAACCAACATTAGCAGAAGCATTATTTACTTCGTGAACATTCTCTTCAACTGGATTAGTTACTACACCTTCGCTAACAGTTGCATCAATAGCTACATTCTGTGCCATAATGTAATTTTTTTAGATTATTTATAAAAGTTATTGTTGTTTTTAGTAAGAATGAAAGTCTTAATAGACAGATAGAAACTCTTACTATATTCCTATCCAAGATTTATTATGTTTTGTATGAGGTAATTATAAAGTTGTAGAAGTAGCTGATTATGCTACTTCTACTATACTTTAATTACATACTATACGTTTTCTTCCTGTTTTAGATGTGATTAATATTAAAGCACATTTTGCTTTATACTTTTCACATAGAGCCACATTTTGTAACGTACTTCTATTAGTTGAAACTAATTGTCCTTTGTATAAACAATAGTATTTAACTGTTGGTTTGCCTTTAGACGTTAATGTGCTGTCAGCAATCCATCTTGTTATGTCTGTTTGTTGTACTGCAATAGTGTCTGGAGTTGCAGCTAAAGCTATTAGTGAAAACAGAGAACACACTAAAGCTATTGTTAATCTTTTCATTGTTTATATTACTGATAAAGTTAAATCAATTATTTCTTGTTTTGTATAATGTTGGTCTACAAATTGTTCTAAGTCTGTTAATGACTGTATTGAACAATCTATTATACCAAGTTCTACACCGAATAACCAAAAGAGAGTTTCTTCTGATATATTTGCTTTTGTAAATGTTGTTTTCATTTGTGATGAAGTTTAAGTTAATAATCTGAGTTTAAATGTTGTTATTAAGTGAGATTATGCTTAAGAGATAGAGTAAAGAGTTATTAATCTTGTTATAATACTTATAATTGTTAATCTAATATAAGGAGATATTTGAGTTTATATTAAAGATTAATGTAAGGATTATAAGAGTGAGATTAAGTAACAGTAAGAAGTAGAATTTATGTTGAAGTTGAAGAGGGAGAAGATTAGGGTAAAAGAGGAGATGTGGAAACTGTTCCACCTATTTCTCCTCTTAATACTCCTAATCTTGCTAAACCTATTACTTATCTTATAGAAAAGAACGTAATAAATACTTCTTCGGGATAAAGAGTAGCATCTTCTTTAACCGTATTGTTATATTCTTCAAGACAATCAAGAACATTACTTACAGTAAGAGAATTTCTACCAAGTTTACCAACACAAAAAGCGATAAGAGCTTTAAAATCTTCCTTTCTCATATCTTAAACATTTAAACATTATTTCTCAGGCAACTTACCATTAGCAGCAATATAATCAAGATACTGCAATCGAGTAAGACCAGCTTCATAAGCATCTCCATCAAGACAATCAAGAGCTTCAGAAACACTTAGATTTGTATGACCAAATGTAAGATTACAATAGTCAATAAGAGTTTTAGTTTGTTCTTTATTCATAAGACCAATATTTGTTAGATTATGATATTTAATAACACTTTGTGGAACAATGAGCAAAACGCTTAATAGAACACTTAATAGTAGTCGAAACAGGTTTTGTATTATTCCAAAATTCTTTATGTTTTGTATGAGGCAATATTCTTTATGTATTAGTTTGAGGTAGCCCCAGAAAACAAAAGTCAGCAGTAGCAGACCGAAGTCTGCCACCGCCAGCACAATTGTGGACTACAAGTCGAACATCTTGTCGATTAGAGCGTCGAGCTTGGCTTGAATACGCTCTGTAACAACAACATCAGTAATAGATGTGTTGTATCCAGCATGTTCGTGTGTCTGAACAACACCGTCGGCATCAGGATATTCAGAGCCAGCTTCAAACTTGTTGCGTTCCATAGTGATTTTAGCACCACGAAGAACAACTTGAAGCTCAGCAGCACCGAAGCCACCATTACCATCATTGCGAAGACCTTGCTCTTTCTTCTTGGTGTACATTAGGTCGAGACCTTCAATACAAGAAAGACATTGAGCAATAAGAACACGTGGAACAAAGTCAATGTAATCAACTTGTGTTTCTACATATTCACCATCTGCATTGCGAGCAATCGCATCAAATGATTGGTCGAATGTAACACGATAACGAATAGAATCGTTGTTTGAATACACGCGAATGTTCATCACTTTAGCATTGATAGTTGCCATAACTGTATCAGCAGGCTTTTCACCTGTCTCGGCTCGTATAAGAGGAGTAACGTCACGAACTGTTCGAACACCAGTTCTACACGGCTCAACAAGGGAATCGGCTCCTATGTCCGAAACTTGTCTTGTATCGCAAAATTTATTATGTATTATATGAGGTAATTCAGAATAAATAAAAATAGCTGATATAGCAGGATTATCTCCCACTATATCAGCTATATTATCACAGCACATCTATTCTTTCTACAATAAGATAAATATCTCTATTATCAGTGATATTATCAAACTTCCAATAATAAGAAGTGAAATGTGCAGAAAGTTTTTCAAATTCAACATTGTGTTTCTCTTTGATAATAGCACGAACTTTATCAAGGTCATCCATATGCTTTATAATACATTGTATAGACCAATCGTGAAACACATGTTTTCCAGCAAGCGAAAACTACATAAGCAAACTCGTTCATAGCAATATCAGATTTAGTTGTTATACCAATCGCAATATCCATCTCCACCGCACACATCACCAACAATAGTACCATCAGCTTCAATAGCTTCTTCAAGCTCATGAATATACTGAATAGCAATGTCATGACGACGCATTAGATGATTAGAACCAACAGCCAATATAATAGCCATTACTGTAATGAACACTAAGTACAAGTTCTTGACACTTGTCAGTTCATCAAAGTTCTTCTCGATGTAGTTCTCAATCTTTGTAAACATACTCAACATAGTCAGTCTCTCACTGAACTCTCTGCATTGTGTTAGTAGTAATATCATCAACATCATGCAGTGCAATGTCAATGACAACTATTCTATTCTGAACAGCAAAATTATTTATGTCGTTGTATGAGGTTGTAGCCATTGTCTGACGGGGGTATTCAAGTCGTACTTCGACTGGCGGGGGAGTCATGGTAATACCCTCCCCATCTCACTCATATATACCATATCCACTAAACCCTTATCTCTCTCTTAAACATCTAAACAATAAACATACTCCTCTCTATTTAATATCTCAATAATAAACTTTTTATTCTCCACAAATATCTCTTATATTATAAATCAGATAAAGAGCTTCTTCAACACCTACTCTATCTCACTCATCCATACCAAAATCTATACCCCTATTTTCTCTCTCATATTAATCACAATTCTTACCCACATCTAAATTCAAATAAAGAACTATTATAAAAATCACATCTCCTTTATCATCAACTCCAAATTCATCACCTTTATACCAAACTAAAATAAAAATCAGACAAATAACTCAATATCCTCTTTCATTTAGAATCTGAATAACAGCTACTATTAAAGTAATAACACTAACTATAATCATAACTGTATGAATAACTCCAATTATAATATCTTTTCTATCCATATATAAAATTATTTATTCTCCTTTATCTTTTGCTTTAGCCTCATCTTCAACACAACTCTTACAAATAAGGTGCACATGACCATTATTTATTCTAACTCGACCACAATCTTCTCGAAGCTGTTTAAGACTTGGTTTATAATGTAGATAATGATTTATAGCAGCTCCACATTTATCACAACTAACTTCATATATCTTTCTTATCATTATTAAACCATTTATCTTTAAAACTTACAACAACAGGTAGATTATCAGTAACAGTTTGTTCATGCTTAATATTAGCATTTTTAACTACTTCTTCTATAACATCTGTATAATCAAACCCTTTAGCATAATCAACTGTAACTACTAAATCTCCACAATTATATTTCTTACTATTATTCATTTTGTAATACCATTTACAAATCCAACAAAAACTTTAGTATCAACAGAATATTGATTTTTATAATAATTATAAGGAGTAATAACTTTTCTATCTATAAGTTCTTCCATAGCTTTATTAACAGAATGATGATTACTACCATATCTTAAAGCAATATCTTGCTTATCAATAAAAACACGTTTGCTATCAGTATCATAATAAGCCATAATATGATAAAGCATTCTATAAGTAAATAGATGCTTAAAATCATATTTAAGAATAAGTTGAGGATTAACTGTAACTTTATTATTCATAACAACATTATTTAGAACATTATCGGTACTAATATACAAATAAATATTGAATATTGCTTGCTTTCTCCAACAAAATGATTATATTTGTTGCATAATATGGAACATAAAGTTTATTATATGGATATAACTGTGGATAAAAGAACTACTGCTATTACTTATGTAGATAAGAATAATCTTCATGTAGCTACTGATAAAGACATTATCAAACTTATCAATATTGATACTGCTGATGATGCCAATAATAATCCTATAAGAATAGCTGCTTCTATTATTGCTATGTCTAAAGGACTTAATAAAGAAGAAGCTAATCTTTATTATATTCTGCTTGTTCATGTTAATGCTCGTAATACTAAAGCTATTGCTAATTATTATATGAATGAGTGTGATAAAAGTTATTCTACTTATTGTAGAGCTATTGAAGGATTAGTTAAAGCCGGTATTATTAAGATAGTTTCTAATACTATTATAGATGTTAAAGCTGAATATGATTTAGATATTCAAGCTCCTACTGCTAAGTTTCTTGTTATAGAACTTAATGCTAAAGTTACTTCTAATGGGCTTAAATAAAACAAGCTGCCTTATACTCGTAAGATATATAATAATATTATAATATAAATATTATAATATTATTATATATCGTACTCGTAATCCTGCGCGCACACATACGCATACTCGTACACGTGTATATACGCATATACGCACGCACGTATATAGTGTTACTTGTGCTTCTATTATTACTTCGTAATAATAGAATCCTATTTTGGTAAACAGTATATGTTATAGTGGTGCTGGTGTTTATAATTAAGTTTGTACTTATACTACTATTTATTACTTTAGTGTTCATGTTGAACATAAAAGAAGTTTTATTATGAATGATGTTTGTAGTCTTAAAGTAGGAGAAGCTGGTGATGGTACAAGACCTCGTCTTATTGCTGTTGCTAATGCTTTTAATCCTGCCAAAGTTTGTGCTAAAGTTATTGATTAAACAATGAATGATTGTATAACTAATTAAAAAGTTAAAGAAATGATTACAATTAAAAGTGAAAAGAAGTCTTACGGAATTAATTTTCCTACTTCTAAAGAAGAGATTACTCCTGAAATGCTTGGGACTATTACAGAATATGTTAAGCTCCCTAAACATTATTGTATTGTAGCTCTTTGTTTTCAGACTAAAGTTTTTGATTTTGTTGCTATGGCTAAATCTCGTGCTAATTCAAATGTAGCTGTTACTCCTGTATTGGCTAAGATTAGTATTAAAGATGCAGAACTTATTAATGCTTCTATTGGAGATAAACTTATCATTGACCGTAGTTCTCTTGAAAGAGGAGTTCATTTGAATCTGCCAGTAGCTATTGGTTCTAACGCTGCTCGTAATTACTTTGAGTCTGACCCTGAACTTTGTAGGAATATTATGACTAAGAATGATAAAGCTAATATTGATAAGAAACTCATTGACGCTAAAAGTTCTAATATTATTGTACTGGAATTTAAGATTGTTCCTGTTAATGATATTTCTGCTGCTATTCCTATGGAACATAAAGTTTACGACCCGTTCGTAAATTATGGTGAAGCTGTTAATTAACATAAAGAAGATAAAGATAGAGGCAGTGATAGAATGATATTTCCCTCTACGGGCGAGTGTCCGAGCGAAGCGAGGACTTCTATTGCTGCTTCTATTAACAATTATAATATGGAAGATACTTTACAAAATAATATTAATGAAGCTGATGAAGAATATGTAATCATTAGTAAAACTAAAGATGATATTCTTAATGAGCTTGATTTTGAAAATGAAGAAGAACGTCTTCTTTGTGATTCTATTATTACTAATCTTGAAAAGAATGCTTCTGAAACTATTCGTGATATGAAAGTAGCTCAACTTCCATTTATAGGTTGTGTTCGTATTAATCCTGTTAAACGTAAACTACGTGAAGCTAAACTTCATCTTTCTGCTGTTCGTAAAAGTATTAGTAAGGAACAATATAAAGAACATGTACGAAGTTATGTTATTGATTTAAAAGAACAACAAAAGAAAGAAGATTCTCTTAAATTAATATTTACTCGTATTAGAAGCAATAATAAAAAGAAATATGATGCTTATTATAAACGTCTTGGTCGTGCTTATGCTGAATTATTTATTATGAGTATTTATTGGCTTGCTGAAGTCCCTTATGATGCAGAATGGGAAGAACATTATAAATCTCTTAAAGATTAATATTATATGAATACTACAAATGTTGTTATTGAAAAAATGCTAACTATTGATGAAACTGGTATGCCTAAAGCTCCAAGTCTTCGTCAATTACAAGATAAAGATGTTGCTCTTTTGTGGCAACGTGATACTACAAAAGATAAGAGAAAATATATTGGAGAAGTAGGAGTTATTTATTATCTTGGCGACCCTAAGAGTCCTGCCAAACAACAAGGTCTTAGTGATGCCGAAAGTCTTAAAATGGCTATTGATAATTTTAATCTTCCTAAAGATTATACTCCAGATTCTCTTGTTAATAAACTTATAGGAAAGTATTATACGGCTAATATTACAGAAGCTGGTGTTGCTCTTGAAGCTTTACAAAAGTCTGTACATTTAGTTTCTATTGCTGCTGTTCGTATCAATGAACAACTTAATAGAAAACTTAGCGGAGCTTTAGCTGATGAAGATATTACTCCTATACTTACTATGATGGACGCAGTTAGTAAACGTATTACTGAAATACCTGCACTTACTAAAGCACTTGGAGTAGCTTATGAAAATCTTCGTAATGAAGAAGAAGAACAGCTTGCTCGTGGTGGTAAACAAATTCTTAGTTCAATGGATGCTGATGAAGATAATCTTTAATATATAATTATTATGCTTACACTTAGAGATACTCGATATAATGATGTTAAACTTATATTTAAAGAAGAAGGTCATAAATATAATGATACTTTTGGTAATGAATATAAGTCTACTACTACTTTGCTTCACGATTATGCTCCTAAATTTGATAAAGATTATTGGCTTAAAAAGAAAGCTAAGGAGCTTGGTATTAGTGAAAAGCGTCTTGCTCAACAATGGCAAGATATTACTGATGAGGCTTGTACTCGTGGTACAAAAACACATAATGGACTTGAAGATGGTATTAAAGGTTCTTCTATGTTCAAAGAAGCTGTTAAGCACATGATTAAGCCTAATGGAGAAATGATAACTGTTGCTGATTTACCAGACATTAATCTTAATGTTAAGCAACTTAAAGTTAATGATTTTATTGAATTAACTGAAAATAAATATCCTAAGATTTATGAAGTTCTTACGTATTATACTAATGCTGGTTATAAAATATATGCAGAAATTGGTGCTTTTCTTATTGATTATTTACTTTCTGGTACTATTGATGTGCTTTGTATTCGTGATGACCAATTCGTTATAGGAGATTGGAAAACTAATAGAGGTGGTCTTAAATTTGAAGCTGGTTATTATAGAAAAGATAGAACTCAAAAGCCTAATCAACTTACAGATGAATGGGTTACTAAGAAAGATGTTCTTCTTCCTCCTGTTAATCATCTTCCTCATTGCAATGGAAGTATTTATAATCTTCAGTTATCTGTATATGCTTTTATGGTGGAAACTATTCTTGGTATTCCTAATGCTGGTCTTTGGCTTTGTCATATTGATTCTGATTTTGTTCTTAATGAATACGGTATGCCTAAAAGATTTCCTGATGGTCTTTATCATGTTAAAAAGAATCCTATTGAAAAAGTTACTCTATTTAAGATGAAATATCTTAAAAAAGAAGTTATGAATATTCTTTCTGATAGACGTAAAGTTATTGCTGCTACTCGTATTCAAAGTAAAACTTTATTTGATTAAGATATGAAAAAATATGCTTATATAATTATAGGGATTATATTATCTCTTATTTGTTTTAGTTTAATTTCTTGTAATCATAAAGTTCACTCTGTTGAAAAGATTATTTATGTTCCTGTTAAAGATACTATTTCTGAAAAAACCAATATTGCTCGAATAGTAGAACTTGAACATAAATATTATCTTCTTCAAGATAGCCTCAACATTGTTAAAGATTCTATTGGAGAAGATTTATTTATTGCTAAATATAAACTTGGTCGTATTAAAAGATATAATGAGATTGCCGCTAAAGGTAATAACATTAAATATCTTCGTGGTTGGATTAATCGTGTTTTAAATGAATAATATATGAATGTAATTATTGCCGATGACCGTTATAGAGTAATAGCTAAACCAATAGCTACTTATGAAGATATTCCTTGTTATGTTATAGGATATAGAGTTCAAGTTAAAGTTTTATGGTTTTGGATTACTATTAAAGCCTTTGATGAAGGAGATTATGATAACGATGCTGACTTTTGTAAACGTGAAGCTATTGAATTGTATAATAAAATAGTTAATCCTTATGGCACTGTTTGATGAAGAATTTGAAAAAATAATACTTGCGGAAGGGGGTTATACTAATGACCCTGATGATGCTGGAGGTGAGACTTATCTTGGTATTAGTCGTAAGAACAACCCTAAATGGGATGGATGGATTTCTATTGACCAACTTAAAAAACATCATCCTAAAGATTTTAAGAAACTTCTTAAACAAACTCCTGAGCTTACTGTTAAAGCTAAACGTCTTTATAAAGAAAATTATTGGGATGTTTTAGAACTTGACGATATTCCGTCTCAAGGAATTGCTCATCAACTTTTTGATACTGCTGTTAATATGGGTGTTTCTTCTGCAATTAGAATTGCTCAACAAGTTATAGGTATGACTATTACTGGTAAATGGAGTGAAGAACTTAAATATAATTTAATGCAATATGGAAAAGGTGAATAAAATATGTATATTCATTGTTATTTTGCTTGTTACTTTTATAGCAGGATATGTTGTAGGTGATAAACAAAATCAAATTATTGATAATAAAGACGTTGTATTGCCTGATACTACATATAATAAAGTTACTCTTGATAGTATAGAGTATAATATTATTAAGAAAGATTCTACTATTTATAAACTTAAAGAGGAGGTTAAAGATGAAATTGAAAAAGCTCTTAATGCTGACGATAGTATTGCTGTTGAACAGTTTAAATCTCTTAGCACAGCGAGATAGTACAAATGTCCCTCTACGGGGGAGTGAATGTAATTCAGATACTGCTGTTGCTGTTGTTCCAATCAATCTCCTTAAACAAGCTAATGCTAAAATGATTGAACGTGTTTATCTTATTAATATTAATAAAGAACAAGATTCTATTATTATTATGAAGGATAAATATATAAATGAACAACAGAAGATAATTACTGATTTTCAAATGCGAGTTGATAATACTAATAAACTTAATGAGTCTATTAAACTTGATTTAGAAAGACAGAAAAGAAAAAATAAGATTATTGGTTATGGTGCCGGAGGTGCTATTCTTGGTTTACTAATTGGTTTAATTGCTAAATAAATTATGGAGAGTTATCCCTTTCTTGATTTCGTTAATGAAGATAAGTCTCGTTATCAACATGCTAAAGATGCTGGTTATGTTGATGACGATGACTTATTTTTGATTGGAGATAGTGGAGGTTTTCTTATGAATATTAGACCGGGTTGGCGTTTTGTTAATACTGGACTATTTTATGAAATGGCTGATTATTTTCGTACTCATAAAGGTCAATATACTTCTTATAAAGTAGATTCTATTCCTCATAGACAACTTCGTCGAAGAGAACAACATAGACGTAAACACGGTTTTAGTGCTCCTTGTCTTCAAGACCCTAATGGTACTATTCATAATGTTCGTATTACAGGTTCTCATTATAATTTTCTTAATTATATTAGAATGGAACAGCTTGATGAAAGTACTATTAATCGTGGTAATACTAATACTGCTAAAAAACATTATGATTTTCCTAAATTCTTTGATGCTCAATTCTGGACTTTTCATATAATGGAATTTGCTGAAAAGAATGGTTTTCATCTTCTTATAGATAAAACTCGTCGTGGTGGTTTTTCTTATATGATGGCTGCCGATAGTGCAAATGCTGTTAATTGTGAAAGTCGTAAAGTAGTTATTCATGTTGCTGTTGATAAAAAATATCTTACACAAACAGGTGGTCTTACAGACTTTGCTGTTAATAATCTCAAATTTTATGAAGAATCTACACCTTTTGTTCGTGGAATTTTTAGTTCTGTTAAGTCTGACTTTCGTCTTGGTTACAAATTACCAAACGGTGTTGAAGCTGATAAATCATGGAGGTCTGCTCTTATTAGCGTTAGTGCTGCTAATAATCCTGACTGCGCTATTGGTAAAGATGCTGTCAAAGTTAAGGTAGAAGAGGTTTCCACTATGGAAAACTTTGATGCTTTTATGAATGTTACTGAACCTGCTATGCGAACTGGTGCTTATACTACTGGTATGCTTACTGCTTGGGGTACTGCTACTTCTGGAAATATGCAAGCCTTTGAACAAAACTTTTATGATGTTCAAGCGTTTAATTTTATGCCTTTTGAAAATGTTTGGGATAGAGATAAACGTAATGAAACTTGCGGTTTCTTTAAACCTTATTGTTGGGGTCTTCAAGGTGAAATTAATGGAGTTAAAGGAGTTGATGAAGATGGTAATAGTAATATTGCTATAGGTCTTGAGATTGCTCGTCAAGAACGTATTAAGAAGAAAGAAAGCGTTAAGAAGTATTCTGATTATATTAATTATCTTGGTCAGTATGCTTTATTACCTTCTGAATCTTTTAGTAGTGCTTCTGAAAATATATTTAGTTCTGAAGAACTTACTGCTTGGGAAGAACGTCTTAGAGTTGATGATGATTTACATTTTTATGTAGATGGTATGCTTGAACTTGATGTTACTGGAAATATTCAATTTAAGACTAATGCTCGTTTACATAAAGAGGATAAGAAAGTTTATGATTATATCTATGGTGTCCCTCGTAGAGGTCATGAACATCCTCATGGTTGTATTCGTCGTTTTTTTGCTCCTGAATATGAAGAATATCAAGATAGTGATGGCAGATTAAGAAAACGTATTCCTGAAGGTCTTTATAGTATTAACTATGACCCTGTTGGTATTGATAAAGATAAAGATGAGATTACTAATAAACATTCTCATAACTGTATTCAAGTATGGATGAACCCTCATTATCTTAATGGTTTTAAACAAAAACTTGTTGCTGTTTATTATGGTCGTCCTGATACTCTTGAAGAAGCTGATAGAATTTGTTATTATTTAGCACGTTATTATAATTGTATTGGTACTACTAATGTCGAAATAAATCGTGGTGAAACTGTTTCTAACTTTCGTAAATGGGGTGCTTTACAATATTTAAGTTGTGAACCTCTTTTTGTTTTTGACCCTTCCTTTAAAGGTAAAGTTAATAATACTTATGGATATAATATTTCTGGTGAAGCTCATAAATTAGATTGTATTCGATTACTTAAAGAATTTCTTTATGAAGAGATTGGTAAAGACGAACAAGGAAATACTATTAGAAATTTCCATCGTATTTATGATTATCAAACTATTCTTGAATTAAAGAAATGGAGTGCTAAAGGTAACTATGACCGTGTTTCTTCTATGCTACTTAGAGGTATTGAATGGAAAAGTTTTAATCTTCTTGCTGCTGATGAACTTGCTGATAGAAAACCTCTTGATGCTGAGAATCTTGATGAGAATGATATTCTTACGAGAGATTGGTTTTAATATAAAAATTTAGATAATTATGCGTTCCGAATTTCAGATGTTTGACTTTCCACAACAACGTGTTCCTAATTCTCGTAAAAAGGAAGCTGATTGGTATGCTGCTTGTTGTGATTGGGTTATTGCTCAAGGTCAAAATAATAGAGATAGTTCTCAATTAGAAATTAAGTATGGCATTCTTCAAGGTAAAATACCTGATGAATTTTATAAAAAAATACTTAATCCTTATAATGCTACTAATGAAAAATATACTCGTTTTCCTGCTACTATGCGTAATTATGACCTTATGAAAGGTATTATTCGTAGATATGTTAGCGAGTATATTAAGAATCCTCATGATTTTATTGTAGGTGCTAATAATGCAGAAGTAGTTCTTGCACGTAATGCTAAACTTCGTCAAGAACTTGCAATTATAGTACAACAGAAAATAGCTGCTCGTATTCAACAAAGTTATCAAGATTGGATTAATGGAGGTAATGACCCTCAGCAATTTAATCCTCAAACTGCATTGGATGTTGAGGCTTTTGTACAAGAATTTAATGAGAGTTATATTGATGATATTTCTGCACAAGGACAACAAATTCTTAATGTAATTAAAGATATTACTGAAGATGCTTTGTTTTATGCAAGAGCTTATTTTGATTTTGTTACTTTTGGTGAAACTTATACTTATACAGATATTGTTGGTAATAAAATAGTTAAGCGAGTTGTTTCTCCTCGTGATGCTTTTCCTGTTAATACAGACAATATCTTTCGTGAAGATGATGATATGTTTGCTGAACGTCGTAAACTTACGTATCAACAAATAGTTGATGAATTTGATGAATATCTTGACGATAAGCAAAGAGAGTTTCTTGAAACATATTACGCTAAGCGTTCTGCAAATGCTCCTGTGGAATTAGCTTTTAATGTGTATGAAAGTTATTTTCCAGATGTATGTAAAAAGTATTCTAAAGAAGATAGAGAACTTTTTAAGAAAGAACCTAATATGATGAGGGATAATAATCCTGATTTATATGATGTTTGGCATGTTGTTTGGAGAGGAGAAGTACGTAGATGTATTGTTACTTATGTAAATGAGGTTGGTCTTATAGATACAAGGATAGAAGAAGATGATTATGAACTTTCTCCCTCTACGGGGGATATATCATTAGATTATATTTATGAACCTCAAGTTTATGAATGTACTCGTATTGGTACTCGTAATGATGCTATTTATCCTTATGGGGCAAGAGCTATTGCTTATAATAGAAAAGGTAAACTTCCATATAATGGTATTAATGAATTACTTCCTGGTTTTGGTAAGTTTAGTATTGTAGATATTGTTACTCCTTATCAAGTATTTTATAATATTGTAGCTTATCATAGAGAAATGACTCTTGCTAAGAATAAACTTAATATTCTTATGATGGCTAAATCTCTTCTTGGTAAAAAACCTGAAGAAACTATTTATAAGATGCTTGCTGATGGTATTTTATATATTGATGATACTAATGACCAAGGTATGCTTCGTGCTCAACAAGTTAGAATACTTCAAACTAATATTGGTGATTATCTTACACAACTTGGTAATCTTCTTGCTGAAATTAAACAAGCAGCCAGTGAACAAGTCGATATGACGCCTCAACGTTATGGAGAGATTGCTAACAGTGCTGGTAAAGGTGTTACAGAAGAAGCTGTTATGAGAGGTTCTATGGGTACAGTTATTATAGAATTTATGATGGATTGTATGCGAGAACGAGATTATAACAGAGACATGGATTATACTAAGCTGGCTTGGATTGATGGTCTTGATACTTCTTATAGAGATGTTGATGGAAATCTTAAATATATTAGTCTTGATGTTGATAAACATATTTATGCTGATTATATTATTAAAGCTAAAAACTCTGTTAAAGAGCAAGATAAGCTTCGTCAACTTCAACAGTATGCTTTTAGTGCTGCACAGAATGGAGATAATATGATGGCTATTGCTGCTATTGAGGGAGATAATGTAGCTACTATTACTAAACTTATTAAGAAATATCAAGAACAAAAAGATGCTCACGAAAAGGAACTTCAACAGCTTGAACAGCAGACTGAACAAATGAAGCAAGAATTTGAACTTCAAAAGATTCAAGCTAAAGGTGAAGAAGATAGAAAGACTAAAGAACTTGAAGGTTATCTTGACCAACAAATTGAACTTATTCGTGCTGATGCTAACATGATTAGTTATAATGCAGAAGTTGGTGATGAAAACAAAGAAGCCGGTCTTAATCGTCTTGAAGCTGCTCGTGCAAGAGTTGAACAAGAAAAAGTTGGTATTGAAAGACAACGTAATATTCTTGATACTTTTAATAAGGAAAGAGATAGACAAGTTAAGATGCATGATATTGATACTAAACTTAAGATTGCCAAAGAGAATAAAAATCGTTACGATTTTAAGTCTAAAGGTAAGTCTAAAAAGTAAGTTATTATTGGTGTTCTTATATTATAACCCTATTCCGATTGATGTTGGAGTAGGGTTAAATTTTATCTGTGAGTAGCTATTTATGGCTCTATATTAAAGAGATTTTTATTGACTGATTAAGACTAAAACCTTATATAAAATTGTAGCTAAAAGTGGCTTTATTTTTCATGCTCTGAAATAATATAAGACAAGCAGTATATATAATTATACTGTTTATCATTGTATTATTTGTCCTTTTCTTGCTATTATTATTGATTGTAATACAGATTATTATTATAATTGTACTGATGTTAAACTCATAAATACTTAAAGATATGGATTTAGATTTTGGTTATGGTCAGAATGGTAACAGCAATGGTGCTGGTTCTGACAATGGAAATGGCAATGGTGACCAAACTACCAATCTTAACACAGGTAAGATAGACCATGATACTAATGGTGTGCCTGTTGATGATATTGATGGTAATGGTGGCAGTGATGGTGGTGACGGTACTAAACCTGATAACACCGGTAAAAATGGAGACGGAGATAAAGGTGATAACGGTAATAAAGATGGCAATAAAGATGGTAACGATACCAATGCTAATCTTGAAGCTGGAACATCTATCGAAGTCGGAGAAGATACTTATACAGTAGATGAAAACGGAAATCTTCTTGATAAGAATGGTAACATTTTTAAAGAAGCTAAAGACGTTAAAGCATGGCTGGATGAGTTTGAAAATATTACTGATGCTGATAAAGATAGTATTTCTATTAAAACTATTCAAGAGGCTGTTGGTGTTCAGATTACAGACGATAATGATAAGCCTGTTGAATTTGAGAATAATCCTGAAGGAATTAAGGCTTATATTGACGCTGTAATCGAAACTGCTAAAGAAGAACATTTTGAGACTGCTGTTAATACTCTTTATCAAAAGTATCCTATTCTGAATGATGTATTAAATTACTATATAGCAAATGGTAATTCTCTTGAAGGATTTGGTGAAGTTCCTGACCGTTCCGGTATTACCATTGATGATTCTAATGAAGCTCAACAAGAAGCTATTATCCGTACTGCTTGGGAAGAACAAGGTCGTAAAGGTGATGTTGAAAGCTATATATCTTATCTTAAATCTTCTGGTACTTTGCTGGCTACTGCTAAAGAAGAACTTGCTGGATTACAAGAAGCTGATGCACAATATCGTAAACAGATTGAAGAAGAAGCTGAACGTCAGGAAACTGAAAGACTTCAAAAACTTGAAAATTATTGGAATGGTGTTCATGATGTAATTAAGAGTCGGACTATTGCTGGTTATCAAATACCGGAATCTATTATTATTAATAGAAATGGTCAGAAACTTTCTGTTACTCCTGAAGACTTTTTTAATTATATTTATCGGGTTGATAAAGACGGTAAATCTGCTTATGAACGTGACCTTGCTACGGAAACCCCTGAAAGTCGTCGTGATGATGAGATTCTTCGTGCTTATCTTAAATTCGTTGGAGGTAATTATTCTAATCTTGTCGATATGGCTATCAATAAGGAAAAAGTTAATAGACTTAAACTTAAAGCCAAAGAAAGAAACGCATCTACGGTTAGAATTAGTAAACCAAAAGCTAATACTAATAAGGGAACAAATATTGATTTAGGTTATAACTAATTAAAAGTTTTACGTTATGTATAAAATGCGTGTTCTTTCACAGGGTAAATATGAGGACAGAGGATACTCTAATGAAGAGAGTATTGCTTATCTTCAATTACAAAAACCTGTTGAGATTAATGCTTTCCTTACCTATAATTATGGTATGGATGATGACCGTTTCCCGTTGTCTTTTATGACAGAGGGTCAAGGTAGTTCTGGTACTGTTGATATTGCCACTGTTCAGTGGACTTGGAGTACAATGGGTCGTATGAAGTTTACTGACTTCGTTACTTATTTCAACACTGCTAATACTAAGCCTGGTCTTGCTGGTGCTGAATTTGAAGTACATTTTAGTACTCATTGGTTTATTGAACAATATGGTCTTATCGCTCCTGATGGTATGACTCAAGTTCGTGTTCAGAAAGACTTGGGAGAATCTCCTTATGGTTATGGTTATTTGCTAAAACTTACTTCTCCTAATCCTAATGCTTTTATCGACCCTGATATGCTGGCTAAGGGTAAGTATTGGAGTATGTCTGCACCTACTGTTTCTGAATCTTATTCTAAGGGTAATAGAAGTAATTCTATGGGTCCGGGTAAGATGACTTCTCAGCTTGAGTTCCATCGTTATTCTAAAGAAATTGCTGGTAACCTGGCTAATGTTATTACTGAATATGAGTTCAAGACAAATGGCGGAGGTACTTCTAAACTTTGGATTAATGAAGAGATGCGTCAGTTCCATTTGAATATGCGTGTTATGAATGAAGAACGTCTGTGGATGGCAGAGTATAATCGTAATGCTAACGGTGAAGTTCTTCTGAAAGACCGTGATAATGGTAAGCCTATTCCTCATACTTCTGGTATGTTGGAGATTTGTCGTGAGTCTAATTACGATACTTATGGTGAGTTTTTGCCTCTGACTAAGATTAAGAGAACTGTTGGTGATGTTCTTGACCGTGATACTGATACCGGTACTATGAATATCGTTCTTATGGGTGGTAAAGGTTTCTTGGAAGACTTTGATGAAGCTATGAAAGTTGATGCTAAAGAGAATGGCTTCCTGACTCCTCTTGGTGATAAAGAAATTCAAGGTAGTGGTGATAATCTTGAGTATGGTGCTTACTTCCGTAAGTATAAGACTGTTGATGGTCACACTATTACTGCAAAGCATTGTTCTTTCTTTGATAAGGGTACTATTGCAGAAGCAGCTAAACAGAATGGTATGATTCATCCTCGTTCTGGTCTTCCTATTACTTCTCACCAAGCTTGCTTTATTGACTTCTCTTCTTATGAAGGACAACGTAATGTTCGTATGGTTCGTCAAAAGGGACAAATCTATAAGGCTAAGGTTATTGAAGGTATGACTGATATTCCGGCTTGCTGGGGTCTTCCTAATACTAATCATGCTGCTACCGAAGTAGATATGGCTCGTTATGAAGTTAAGTCTTCTCTTGGTCTGCAAGTTAATAACTCTAACAAGATGTTCTTGTTGAAGTGCGTATTGTAATTAAATAAACCTTTTAAGTTATGGATAATAATTCTGCTAATGGCATGAAATTTGGATTTGGTAAATCTGATGCCAATAAAGATGAACAGAAGATTGACGAAACTATCTCCCCCGTAGAGGGAGCAGATGATAATAAACCAGCTCCTGCTGTTGATGCTGCTCCTCATGAAGATGTAGAAGAAGAATATACGGATAATCGTAGTGTTACGGTTATGTTAGTAAAGAATTACTCTCTGTATCGTAAAGCTAATGATAAAGTTCTTCCAAGACGTAAAGATTTTATTGGAAGTAGTATTCATTCTTCTCGTGTTCTTTCTTCAAATAAAGAGGAAGTTGATACGTATTTTCCTAATATTATAGGTCTTTCTCCTTCTGACCCGAACTTTGTTATGAGAGTTAAACAACATCTTAATAATATTCGTGTTCCAGTTGACGAGCTTGGTCGTACTTTTAACACAAGTTTCCATTACTATCATAAGAAAGACTATTATCGAATTAAAGCTGAGGAAGATAAGATAGAACAAGTTTATCAAACGGCTAATCGTCAAGACGTTAAAAAGCTTCGTGATGCTCTTAAAGAGAAGATTACTAAGCTGAATATTCTTGAAAGCAGTAAGTGTAAACTTGGCTATCCTATTAATATTGATGATTATCTGATGTATCGTCATTGTCTTCTTTATAATGATGTTGCAAAAGATGTTGCTTTAATTAATGTCGATAGTAATATTCGTTTTTATTTCAAAGACGACCAAAAAGAAGCTGAGAAACTTCGTAAATATCGTATGGAAGTTAATAAGGCTAAAGCTAATTATGTTGCTTGTCTTGCTGATAACGTTCTTTTCGATGCTGTTTATACTCAATATTGTGTTCTGAACAATCTGCCTGTTATATCTTCTCTTGCTGAAAACAGACTTGATAGAGAAATTAAACTGGATAAATTCAGTGCTGATGAACCTGTTAAGTTTAATAAGATTTTCAACAATAAAGATATTAAACTTGTAGCTACTATTGAAATGCTTATTGCTCGTGGTGAACTGATACGTACACAGTATAATCAGAACATTACTTCTCCTGATGGGGATTTCATAGGTGCTAATATGGGTGAAGCTATTGCTTGGTTTAAGAATACTGAAAATAGTTCGGTTGTTAATGCTTATATGAACAAACTAAAGAATATTTAATATGAACATTCAAGAGATGCACAATACGTTCCGTACTCTTGGTCAACAAATGGGTATGCAACTTATTAGAGGTATTCTTCCTGAAAGTATTGATGTTTATCTCAATGATGTGATTATAGAGAAGACACAAGTAGAGCTTTTACAGGGTGTTCGCACCGCTCTTCAAGATAGTGTTAATACCCAAGCTTCTACTATGTCTCCTATCAATGCTTTTAGAAGTTTATATCGTACTGCTCGTTATGCTATAAATACTGAAGACGTAAATGAAGATACTAAAAAAGTTAGTTATTATAATGCTAACAATGGATTTCATATAATTAATATACCTGTTGTTGGCTCTGAAATAACTGTTGATACTAAAGAATATAAAATTTCTCCTATGATGTTTCTCGGCTTTAGTGTCGAATATGATAATACTCTTAGAGGAAATTCTATTGCTTGTAGAATGATTGGTTCTGATGTTTTAGAAACTACTCTTCGTGATTATTGCAATGGGGCAAGTAAAGATTCACCTATTGTTTGTTTAAGTTCTATTCCTATTGTAGAGAATGGTCTTGAAAAGACAGGTGTTATTTCTAATGAACAATTAGAAATATATACTAACTCAAAAGGTTGCGAAGTTAAGTTTCTTAATATTAAATATATCAAGACTCCTAATGTTGTTAAGCATGATATAGATATTGCGAAATGTGTTAATTGCGATTTGCCTGCTTATACTCATTTCGACATCGTTGAGAAAGCTGTTGCGAAGTTTTATGCTTCTGTTGGTGCTCAAACTCCTAATCAAGCTACACAACAAAGACAATAATATATTAATGTAATTAATTAAATTAATAATATGCGACAATTTCTTTTAGGTGCTAAAGTAGCTTATGCTACGGGTGCTGACTTATCAAAGGTTGCAGACGGTGCTATTGGTTTCTTCTATAATAAAGATGGAGCTCCTACCGTAACTGCTACTGGAAAAGAGATTACCTCAGAGGCTATGATTGTTCTTGGTCGTCCTGCTGATAAAGGTGGTCCGATTGTGCTTCCTTTCTTTAAGAATAATTTTTCTTATGTTAAGGGAGTTTATGAAGCTGCTACTAAGTTTAGTGCAGAAGTAACTATTCCTGCTCCTACTAAAATTGGAGATTATTCTCTTATTGTAGTTCTTAAAGGAGTTAAGTTTAATGAACGTAACAAATGGACTGCAATGGTTCATGTTCGTGACGTAACTATGACTGCTAATACTTTGGCTGCTAAGATTGCTGAACAGATTAACAATATGACTGCTGGGTCTGGTGTTACTGCTACGGCTGCTGCTGCCAAGATTACTATTACAGCTACTAAAGAAGGAGTTGATTACGAAATTCTTGGTGCAGACGAACTGTTCGGTCTTGATGTTACTGTAAGTGCTCAAGGTCTTCCGGCTTATGGTAGTGCTAAATACATTCAGGATTTGGCTGAAAAGGCTGCCGCCGATGCAGGCTTTGAATATACTTATCGTGATGCTTATTACTATCTGTATCCGAATTATCCTTTGAATCCTCTTGCTCAGCCCGACACAACAGATGCTGGTTATACTATCTTTACATTACGTTTTGCTGAACCTCGCGATGTTAAAACTCGTGATGAAGTAGTTAATCAGATTGTTCAAGTTGCATTCCCTACCGGAGCTGCTGCTATCGCTACATTCGAAACTGTTTGTAAAGCTTTGGCTGGTATTGAATCTACAGCTACTGTTGCAGAAGAAGCCACAGAATAATATCTGATATATACTATTTGTCAAAGTTTCAATATTAATTAAGAAGAGGTTGTCGATGTTAATGTAATAATTAATATTGATAGCCTCTTTTTACTTTGAAAAGATATGGATATATTAGGTGATGCTTTAAGACAAGGAATAGCTCCTGCTATTGTAGTTGCTATTTATTTAATAGTTACTAAAATAATAGATAATCGTAGGGAGGCTGCTCAAATAAAACTTAGCACTGAACTAACACAATCTATAAATTCTATTAGTAGTTTTATTGTTAGTCTTACTAAAAATATTGTTAATAGAGATAAAGAAAAATGTAAGATAGCTATTGAAGATTCTATGTATTCTGCCGGTATGCGTCTTACTAATTTTGTATCTACAACTATTGTAAACAATCATATTGATATTAATAAAGATAATATTATTTCTAATATTAAAAATATTGTAAATGCTGAATATTATAGTGTCTATTCTTCTTTATCATTGTATGTTATAGATGAAGTTAAAGTATCTGATTATCTTAATAAAGATTGGATTGAGGCTGTTGAAAAAGACATTATAGATATTATTTATAATAATTCTCTTAGTAAAGAAGATAAAATACTTACTTTTAGTAATAAGATTAATATTAAATTTCAATCTTATATTACTTATATTATTAATCATGCTATAAAATGATATTACTATGGAAGAAAAAGTAAGACAATCTATTATTGACAATTATAATATTATGCTTGCCAATATGGAGAAGCGAAACATTGATGCTCTTGAACTTGGATTTATCAATGATGATTGTGTTCCTATGCTATTCTCTATTCTTATACATTGTGTAGAAAATATTGAGATTTTTAATCCTACTCAACTTAATAATATTTCTCATTTTATAAATAAGTTAAGCTATGTCGGATAATTATAACGAAGTACATGTTCTTGCTGATGAACACAACGATACCGTTGAAATACATCCGGAATATGTTTATCTTACTATTCCCGCTGATTATGTTTGTGTCTATCACAAACTATTGACGTATATGGCGGACTTTGGTAAAACTATTGTTGATGATTGTAATGCTATATGTCAAGGCAATAGTAAGAATATTATTACTTGTTGGAATCTTTTTCAATCTGCTATTGCTTGTCGTACTTTAGGAAGAGAAAAGGAAGCTGCTTTCTTTATTGATTATATTAAGAAACAACTTAATAATATTTATAAAGGAACAGATAATGTTGTTCATAACAGTTCAGTTCCTCTTGCTATTACTGAAGATGGCAAACTTAAAGCTATGGTTAGTTGTGGAAATGATACTCATTTTTATGTTGATGCTGAAACTGGACAACTTTATCAAGAACATCTTGAAGGAAAAGATGATGGTAAAGTTTATACTGTTGAAGGAGATGATATGATTGCTAAAGATGGTGTTAAAGCTGATTGACGATAACATTCCCTCTACGGGGAAGTAGGTTTGGAGATATGGCAGATACGTCTATTATAGCTATTGTTAGTTATCATTGTACTAAAATAGTCAAGTATGAACTATCTATCATTATTCAATAACTTAGCTAAAATTAGCTTGATTTTAAGTCATAATAATTAAAAAAATTTATGAAGCCTGCTTATAAAAATTTAGGTAAAGTTTGTCTTACTCCTGAAGGTGAATTTGATAGAAATAGAGAGTATGAACGTATCAGTATGGTTACTGACTCTGTTACTGGTATTTCTTATATTTCTAAAAAAGATGTACCTAAAGGAGTTAGTATAAACAATCAAGAATATTGGCAGAAAGTTGGTAGTGGTGGTTTTCGTGATAATAATATCATTGTTCTTAGTGATATTGATGCTAATGGAAATCTTATTACTTATACTTTGCAAGAAGCTATTGCCACTATTCATTCTGAAGATAGACGTCCTGGTCTTATTTTAGGCTTTTATGGTCTTAATACTCAAGAAGTAGATAATAAGACTACTTGGTACTTATATCAATTTGATTCTTATACTGTTGATGATTGGTTTAAACTTTCTTGTTGGAAAAGTATTTATGATAATGTAAATAAGTTCAAAGGTTATTTCCTTAATGAATGTTTACTGTTTAAACAATTTCCTCTTCCTACTGTTGGTGATTTTGCTTTTGTTGGTGAGAACTTAGAAGAAGCTGTTATTTATTTATGTATTGATAACGGGCAATGGACTGCTACTAAAGTTCCTGCTTTACAATTCGCTAATAAGTATAAGGCTATTTATTCTCGTGACTTTGGAGAACTTAATGTTCACATGGATGAAACTTATGCTGACCGTGCTCATAAGGATGGAGAAGGTAATATTATTCATGATACTTATGTTACTCGTAAAGGACTTAAAAATGCTATTATTGAAGAAGTAACTAAAGCTATTTGGGCTGCTGATTTACCCGATGGTATTGTTCGTATGGAACATTTGTCAGAAGCTGTTAAACAATTTATCGGAAGTCTTGGTAATATTGTTAATGCTGCTGATGATGAAGACTTGATGGTAAAAGATAATCTTCTTAAGTTTAATGATAAGGAATATTGTGAAACTACTTATACTGGTTATGGTCGAGTTTTTCTTCGTAAGAATATGCTTGACGGAGTTAATGTTCTTGAACAATATCAGATAAGTAAAGCTAATACTCGTTATATTGTACAATATTTCCATTGTCTTGATGGACATACTCTTGAAGTTCCTGAACATTGTATTCTTGATTTCACTGCTGGTGGTTGGTTTAGAAACGGTACTTTAATTTGTAATGATACTCTTATTATCGCTCCTAAGCCAGAAGATATTACTGTTAAACTTGAAGGTACTTATAAGTTTTTTGGTGTTAGTTCTGTAACTGAAGAAACTATTAAAGATATTTATGAAAGACTTGAAAATATAGAAAGTCCTTTTGTAAAACTTAGTCAAGAAGAATATGATGCTATTTCTGATAAAGATGATACTAAACTTTACGCTATTGTTGGATAATTAAATAATTAAGATTATGGACAAGTTGATAAACAAAATCGGTGTTGATAAAATTATGCATTTTCTTGCAGGCGCTTTTATCGCTTTTACTATTAATACTTTAGCTATTCTTCAAGAAGGTTGTGCTGGTGATTGGATGAATGTAGCTATGTGTACTTGTGGTGTAATATGTGCCGCTATTGTTGCTTTTTGGAAAGAAGCTATTATAGACGGTAAGTGGAATTGGTGGGATTTTATTGCTACTATTCTTGGTGCTTGTACTACGTATATATTTGTTGCTCTTGGTACTTTCTTTTATATAGCTTCTAACTAATATGGCTAATATTAATAAGATAAAAGCTGGTTCTTCTGACCCTACTGCTTTAATGTTTGACAAATATAAAACTGGAACTGCTAACGGAGGAATACTTTTTGGAAGTCTTATTCCTGTAGATAATTCCGTTGCTGCTGTACAAGCTGTTTCAAATTCTGTTTGGCAAGTTAATGATGGTTGGGAAGTAGAAATTATTAATAGTAAGAAAATTGCTATTAAGAAGTTTAAAATTGATACTTGGGGTCTTAGACAAATCATTTATGGTTTGCAAGGAGATAATGCAGAGAAATATAATAGGATGAAAGTCAATGTTAAAGGATTGACTCGTGTTCATAATGAAGTTATTTGTCATACTGCTGGTAGTAATGTTCCTGATGGATTTACTAAAGCTTATGGTGGTAGCGGTGGATATAATGTATATTGGTATCCTGGACAATTTACTTCTGGTAGTTCTATGCAAGGTCTTGTTATTCAAAAAGGTATTGGATATTCAGCAAATAATAATCAAAGAGCTGATGGATTTCAAATTGGAAAACATCCTTGGGATGTAGGTACTAAAGTAGGTATTATTGATGGTACTATTACAGGTACTTGGGGAGACAATACATATAATGCTATAACCATTGGTTTGTTTGGTGGAGTTCAAAATGCTACTGCTTGGCATGATGAAACTGGAGATGCTTATAGACAATATGATATTTCAGATAATCCTATCTATATTGATTTAGATGTTCCAGATACTACTGTAGCTATAGATGTTACTTCTGTAGAATGTTGGGATGCTTATGCTGGAGAAGACCAAGTTTACCATAAAGATAAAACTTTGGAAAACTGTTGGAAAAAATATGGCTTTGCTTTTCCTACTGGATGGAATATTACTAAAACTAATTTTAATACTAATGAATATATAGAATGGATTAGTCCTACTAAGTTTAAAATTAAAGGTATTCCTGAAGGTGGTATTACCATTACTACTACTACTACTACTACTGCCAATTATGTTAATATTAATTGGAAACAATTTATTGCTAAACTTAGTCAAGGATTACCTATCGGAGCTTCTATTAAAATTGTAAGAGCATTTACTAATGCTTGGTATAATTATGATGAAGATACACATACTTGGTCTAATCCTGTTGAAGATATAGAAACAGTTCTTTCTGTTGGAGATAATACTATTGCTGCTTTCTCTGATGAAATACATAAGAAAGATACTGATGAAAATATGACTTATTCTGAGTGTAAGATTGTTATTACATCCGATACTCCTGTATATGAACTTAACTGTAATGTAGAGATAGTTCCTACTTTTACTGACGGAGAAGTTCTTACTATTACTGAAAATAAATGGGGATTAAGTAAAGTTAAAGTTCCTACTATTACTGATTTAACAGAACATATTAGTAAGTTAATGTTTAACATTAATCCTGTTAATGCTGACTTTTGGACACCTATTAAAGAGTATTATGCCGCTAATGTTCTTTCTGGAGATGCTGTTTATAGAAAATTCTATAATGCTAAAAATCTTGATGAACTTGCTATAATACTTCCGAGTGCTAATTGGCTTTATTATGATACTACGTTCAAATTTGCTTCTATTAAGAAACTTACTTTTACTGGTCAAGAAAATACTAATATTACTTCTCTTAATGGAATCTTTGAAGGTCTTAATAATCTTAAAGAATTCATAGTAAATGTTGATGAATCTCATGATGGAGATTATATAGCTGGGTGTAATGACTGTTCTAATATGTTCAATGGTTGTGGCTTGGCTACTTATCCATCTAATTTTATTGCTTGGAATAAACATAGAGCTAATGCACAAGCTTATAGTAGAAATGCTACTCATGCTATGTCAATGTTTTGGTATTCTTCAATAGAAACTGTTCCTAATCATGGAGATGACCCAGATGCAGATGCTAATACTATTTTGTGTGGTTCTGCGAGTGGTATTTTCTATAATTGTAATAAACTTGTTACTGTTGGTCCTATTCTTGATTTGTTACTTATTGACCCTAAAGGTGCTGAAAATATATTTGTAAACTGTACTGCTCTTACTACTATTAGAATTAGAAATCTTAATCATGGTGATTGGAGATTTGATAATGTTGCATTTGAAGGTACTAAGAAACATGGTACTCTTGCTGCATTAAATGCTGCTTCTATTCAGTATCTCTTTGCTAATCTTAGAGATTTAAATCTTTATGATGCAAATAAGAATACTGAAACTATTAGTAATAGCTTCTCTAAATGGAGTAGTAATTACTTTAGAAGTGGTATTTTTGAATCTGCTTATAATTTCAAATTCAATAGTATGTTTGAATTTCTTGCTAAACTTAGGACTGCTAATCAAGATAATGCTCCATTTATAGTACATACTACTGCTACTGGTATTTCTATGAGTTTCCGAGTTAGTGGTCTTGCTGAGGGAGATTCTCTTATATTTGGTGCAGCTGGTAGTGCAGAACCTGATTTAACAATTACTGCTGATGGACAATATACTATTAATAAGAACGATACTATAGATAAAGGTTTCAAACTTATTGGTGATGCGTCTGTAAGTAGTATTGTTAAAGTTACAGTTAATAAAGGTTGGGATTTGTCTATACCTAAAGTACAATCTGCTAATCTTTATTGTCCTGCTGAATGGGAAGCTAATATTACTGATGAAATGGTAACCGCTGCTAATGCTAAGAATTGGAGCGTTTATATTGATGGTACTCTTAAATCTGTTTAATGTATGAACAAAGATATTTGTGAAAGATATGATGCCTCCACTCTTCAACAAATGTACAAAACTGTTACAGATGTTGAGAATGGAGGTCTCAAAGAAAAAGATGTATTTCCTGTTAGTGTTATACAAGCTATCTTTGATGGACTTACTGGAACTCGATTAGACCATATTCTTTCATTTGGCAACTGCATTTATGTTCCATTTCAAGGTACTCGTGAAGCTACGAGACTTATGATTGGTTCTCAAATGCGTCGTAAAGGTCTTATTATTGTTTTTAGAGATTTAGACAATATGACTTATACGCAACGTTATCTTTATGCTGATTCTGTTGCTGATGAACATTGGAGATATGATGATAATTGGGAAGATTGTTTTGTTGGTTTTGGAGATTTAGAATTTGTA
>ERZ835051.68-NODE-68-length-97527-cov-13.206326_pt1 | contig 97527 bp, 81 predicted proteins | sample MGYA00519575_ERZ835051 | MGnify/ENA primary metagenome ERZ835051 (study PRJEB31850, sample SAMEA3708769) | human gut metagenome | biome: human gut; feature: human-associated habitat; material: faeces | place: China | collected 2014 ... | reverse complement strand
TCAGTTGGTTAGAGCAACCGGCTCATAACCGGTCGGTCCGGGGTTCGAGTCCCTGATGGTGCACCAATTTTATTGGTGCCGAGCTTTTTACCTATAGGGGTGTGGTTCAATGGCAGAATAGGGGTCTCCAAAACCTTTGACGTGGGTTCGATTCCTACCACCCCTGCCAAATAAAAAGCACGCTGTAGCGTGCTTTTTCACTTTATCAAATATGCACCTTTAGCTCAGTTGGTAGAGCAACTGACTCTTAATCAGTGGGTCCTGGGTTCGAGTCCCTGAAGGTGTACCAAGTTTAATCCCGTGTATTTTGCACGGGATTTTTTGTTGTATGTATCTGCAACAGCCCGGCTGATTCAGTCGGGCTGTTGTTTTTGGTTATTTCGGCAGGTGCAGGAAGCCGCCGGTGAAGGCGGCGGGGAAGTTGAAGTCTTTCCGACTGTCAGAAAACTATATATAATCCGGAATGGTACTTCAGAGAAACAGGGAAATCACAATAACCCGGCTTACAGCAAATAAGCCGGGTGCAGATATTGCAGAGAAGATTATATAGATGTTTTCGTGATTTTGTTTCATATTTTCTGCAAAGAAATTACAAAATCAATTCATATTAAAGATACTGATTGTTGGATATTATAAAATTAATGTAACTTTTTGAAATGGGTTGACAATATCGAAATAATAGTATATAATGGCAACAAGCAATATGCCTTTAGAAAGTGAGGCCATATATGGAAAAATTACGCAAATTAATCATATCGCTTATGTCAGGCGTGTGTTTTTAAATAAGGAGCAGAAATGAAGCAGAAAGTTATAAAAATATTACTTGTAATAATTGGCTCTATAATCGTAATAGTTGCTCTGATTACAGCAACGCTTGTTCTTACGGGAAATGTAGAAATAGGTTTTGATTCTAATGGCAATTTTCAGGTAGAAATCAAGAATAATAACGATAACCTTGATTCTTATGACCAGATAATTCAGTCCACGCTGACTACCTATCCAACTGACATTTTTGTTTACGGAGAGGACTGCAAATTTCGAAAGAATGTAAAGTTCAAGCAGACTGACAAATTGTCGGAGGAAAACCTGAAATCAGATAAGAAATACAAGGTTATTGTATTCAATGACCTGTATGATAAAACAGATCTTACCGATGATGATATTGCCGTTTTGAAAAAATATGTTCTCGAAGGCGACTATGCCTTATTTTATACCGGGCGCAAACATATGGATGCCTTCATAGCAAACGGCTTTGCAACAGAGCATATTGTTGAAGGTGACATCGGTTTTGCTTTACGCCATTCCGGCGAGACTGTTATAGAAACAGACGGCTTGTGGGATGAAACCTCTCTGGAATATTATGAAACCAACAATCCAGAGTTACTTGGAGAAAGCGTATTTATCTTTATTGAAAGAATAATCAGAGAGGACTAAAATGTTATCCGTAAACAAGGCTAAAAAGATTTACAAGGCGCAATCAGGCGACGTTGTTGCCTTAAACGGCGTTGATATAAGCTTTAAAGAAAACGGACTGACCTTTATATTAGGAAAGAGTGGTAGTGGAAAAACCACTCTTCTTAATATTTTATCCGGACTTGACCAGCTGACAGAGGGAAGTGTATATTTTCTAGGCGAAGATATCAGTAAATTCAGCGAAGCAGAAATGGACAAATACAGGAACATTGAAACAGGCATAGTTTTTCAGAACTATAATCTGATCGAATCAATGACGGTATATGATAACATTGCTGTAGCGCTGGAAATTCAGAAGGGAAATAATAAAGACGCTATCGACAAAAAAATTAAAGAAGTACTGGAATATGTCAATCTTGAAGAATACGAAAACCGTAAAGTAACCGAGCTCAGCGGAGGTCAAAGACAAAGAGTGGCTATCGCAAGAGCGCTTGTAAAAAATCCGTATATAATACTTGCCGATGAGCCTACGGGAAACCTTGACCGTCAGACAGGAACGCGGATAATCGAGCTTCTCAAAAGCATATCCGAAAATTGTCTTGTAATAATTATCACCCACGATGAAAATATAGCAAAGGAATACGGCGATACTATAATACGGCTGGCTGATGGTTGCGTTGACAGTATCAAAGGCAACGATGAACTGAAGGAAACCTTCAGTGTGGTATATAGCGATGACGAAAGCGAGCGTTCACTGTCATTCTCTACCGAAAAGGAGTTTTCGGAGTTTATTCTTTCATTGCTCAATAAAAAACGAAGCTTAGAGCTTAAACTGCAAAAAGATACAATAGCAGAAAGTTCCTCCGTAAAAACGGAAAAGAAGCACGTTTCCCCGGAAGTAAAAAGATTGCCTGCCAAAAGAATAACTTATTTTGCGGCAAAAAACTTTTCGTCAAGACCTATGCGTGCTTTTTTTGTTACACTTTTGTTCAGCCTGTCGCTGACGTTGCTTATGGCAACATTACATATGTCGGAATTCAATTACGGCACTGTAATGACTGACTATCTTGACAGATATGGCATAGAGGAGGTTTATCTTCAAAAGGAAGTGACTTATTCGGACTACTTATACGAAAATCACAGCAAAGCTCTTACAAACGGCTGTTTTTTCAACTCTCTGTTGAATGACAATTATACAGGGGTCAATATCTTTAAAATAACAGACAAGCCGGGTAACATATATCGGATCGACAGCGACGGAACGCCTGTTTTTTCGAATTTCAATGGTTCGATCAATTATGTAATTGATAACGGGCTTGTATATACGGAGGATCAGCTTGCGCAAGGAAAACTGCCCGAGTCACCTAATGACATCGTTATTACGGATTATCTGGCTAAAGAAATATTATCCGGAGAAGGAGATGCAGTCGGTCAGACAGTTTATGTGTCCGGAGTTGAAATGAAAGTATGCGGTATCCTCAGAACCGACTACATAGCGTATAATTATAAGTATAAGAAAAAATACGCTTATACGGATATGTACACTGAATATCACGCAAAGCGTGATTATGAGGTCGCTGTTGTAACCGAAGCCTTTGTAGAGCTCTTTAAGACCAAGAACAAACAGCTGCAATTGGAATATGCAAACTTTACTATGCCGAACAAGGATCTGGACTTCAAACTTTATCCTGATATTTATTGCTGCGGAAGCGACGAAATAAAAAGCAGTAAGGAGCTTATACTTGCGGGAACAATACCTTCCAAAGAAAACGAAGTAATGGTATCGGACATATTCTATAACAGGTATATACTACAGACTGATGATACTGCTACAAATTCTGAGCAGTTACAGACATCGCCGGATGACTCAGACGTGGATTTTGTGCCGACAGAATTTGAATATGTCGATATGTATGCTGATAAATTCTGCAATTATTACAGCGACAGCATAAACGTATATGATTTTATCGGCAATGTAAAAGTGGTTGGCGTATACAGTACAGATACGTTGCAGGAGATAAACAATACAGACATTGTTTTTTACCAAGATGTATATAACGAGCTTTACGATTATTACTTTGACAATCTGTTTTTCACAGACTGTGGACTCAGTCTGACGGAAATGACTCACGAGGATCTTGTAAAAATTTCAAACAACCTTGATGTCATAATAAACGAACCTTCTGTGCGCCTGATATACTCCGTCAGAGATATGGTAATTTCTCTTATGCCAGTGCTTCAGATATTGCTTTTTATAGCGCTTTCAATAACCGTGCTTGTATTATTTTCCTTTATCACCTTCAGTATCAATTCAAACAGCAGACAGATCGGTATCCTTCGTTCAATCGGCGTGACGAGAAACGACACTGTAAGGATATTTGTGGCAGAAACAATAATAATAGCTCTGATAGCTCTTATTGTTTCCTATGTGATGGATGTTGTACTGACAATATATATCAACAATATGTACGCCGCTTCACTTGCCGAGAATCCGTTTAATATAATAATACCTAACATAGCAATCTGTCTTATCATCCCTCTGATAACCGTAGCTCTTACGCTTGTTTCATCTGTAATTCCAATAAGAATGATGAGTAAAAAACGACCTGTAGAAATAATCCGCAGCTCAGAATAAACGCTCCGGCATATAATAGAAGCAATTTTGCACAGCCAGAGAACAATTACAGCGGCAGTACCACATACTCGGTCGCATATTTGCCGAGTTCCTGAAATAAACATAAAAGCATCGCCTGCACGGGAAACGTGCAGGCGGTCGGTTCAAAACGCACAGCATTATCACCTGTGCGTTTTTTCGTTATAACTGACAATTTCCGACTGCTGTTTTTGTGCAAAAGGCGGAAAATAAAAACCGAACCGCAAAATCGGCTTTCAGCTTCGTTACATAAGACAAGAGAGAAATTTATTTGATTGACAGCTGCTCACCTTTTATATTACAATGGTTTTATCAAGCTTAAAGGAATGATTACAACGCTTAGTTTTTACATATCGCTTGCCGAAACAGCGGAGGATAAATCGCTCATAGAAAGGCTATATAACGGCTATGAGCGGTATATGTATGCCGTTGCGTTTTCGGTGCTTCATAACGAACAGGACGCAGAGGATACGGTGCATGAGGCGTTTCTGCGCATCATAAAAAATCTCGGCGAGTATGATTTTTCCGCCGATGCTAAGACAAAGACACTTCTCGGCGTGATAACACGCAATATTGCTATTGACCGCTACAGACATAAGAAAAAGTACGAAAGCGGGAATGTCGAACTGAATGAAAACACCATAGGCTCTCAGCTGCCCGATACCTCGGAGCTCAGCAACAGCGAGCTTAAGGCGATACTCGACAGTCTGCCCTATGAGCTCAAGGAGGTCATACTGCTGAGATATGTCGCAGGATATACGCTTAAGGAAACCGCACAGCTGCTCGGTGTTACTTTCGGTACGGTACGCTACAGGCAGGATAAGGCTATAATCGCGATCGAAGAGCTTATAAAGGGGTGAAGATATGAACTGTACGGATAGCAGGATAAGAGATTATATCCTCAGTGAGTTTGCCGAGGCTGTTCCGGGTAAAGAGGCGGAGCACAGCTTTTCAAAGCGTTACATCAGACGCAGAAAAAGAATAATCAGAAAATACGCACGGGTGCGCAGATCGGCTGATATACATACAGTGTATCAGCGCAGGGCAATGAAGTACGCTTTTATTATGACCGTGATCGCTATTTCGTATATTGTCGGCTTTACCGATTATATAAGCGCGGGCGGGTTCAATTTAACACCGCATAAAGAGCAGTCGCAGGTATATTATTTCGGCGATATAAGCGGGTATCCCGAAACACTGACGAGCCGTTACACAATAGAAGATGCACTTTACGGCTACAGCGAGCAGATTTTGTGCGATACCGATACCAATTACAGCGTTTATTATACCGATAAAAACGGCGGCGATGTTATAATATCGCAGTGGGTCGCGAGTGTATTCAAGGGTGACATATGCATAAACACGGAAAGCGCGTCGGTTCTGCCGACTGACATAACGATAAACGGACACAGCGGGTTTTACTATGCGACAGGTGACGGTCGGCATTGCTGTTGTATCGTATATGACGATTGCATTATGATTTATTCGTGCAGTAAGGATAAACAGACTGTTATCGGTCTTGTAGAGCATACCCGCTTTACGGACGTTTGATGAAAGGGAAGAAAATGCCACTGTTACATATAGAAAATCTGACTAAAAGCTATAAAGGCAAGAAAGCATTGGACGTGGTCACGCTTGATTTTACGGTCGGGGTAAACGCATTGCTCGGCGCTAACGGAAGCGGAAAATCCACTATGATGAATATAATAAGTACCGCTCTGTCGCCGACAGGCGGCGCGGTGTATTATGACGGCAGGGAGATTTGTTCGCTCGGGACGGAGTATCGCAAGGTGATGTCTGTGCTGTTTCAGCATCAGCCCTATTTCCCGTCTGTGACGGTGAATGACTATATGCTTTATAATGCGGCACTGAAAGGAATGAGCGGCAAGGACAGACAGGCGGTTATCGATAATTCTCTCAAAAGGCTGAATGTGCTTGACTGTAAAGCTAAAAAGCTGAAGGAATTATCTGGCGGACTCAGACAGCGTGTTTTTATAGCACAGACAATAATGAACGAGCCGCAGGTGATAATTCTTGACGAGCCGAGCGCGGGACTTGATATTGCGGAGCGTGAGGAGCTGAAAAAGACAATAAAGTCGCTCGGAGAAAACGCCATAGTGATAGTGTCTACGCATATAGTTTCCGATATCGAGGATATTTCGGATACGGTGCACATAATCGATAACGGAAAGGTGATAGTAAGTCGGAAAAACGAGGGCATTGAGGATATGTCACGTTATTATCTGGAGGTTATCGGAAAGGGCGGAGCTTATGCTTAAAACGATGCTCCGTGAACGACTGCCGTCAGCCGCATTCGCCTTTATAATGGTTGTAAGTATAGCGTTTATATATCTGTACACATCGTCGGCTGAGGCGTTTAAGTGGAATGTATATGAACAGAAATATGTAAGCAAAATGACCGCCGATGAATTTTTGACACAATATCCTGCCGATTATGAAAGCGCGCGCAATAAGTTTTTTTCTATAGATAACCTTGAGGGGATAGATACAGATGATCTGTCGGAGGATAAGCTGATGGCTCTGCTTGCGGGTGATTATTCTTTCAGTGAAGCAGAGAATATATGGCGGAATCGGCAGTATTCAATGCCGGGAAGATTTGCCGATACGGTTATAAACGACTATGAAATGATGTCGGATATGTACGATTATTATGCTCCTATGCTGAGATATGAGGAGCGGCTGAGCGAAAAAAGGACGATAAACGAGCGAATGCTTGCAAGAACTGGCACAAGCAATGCCGACAAGATCAAAAGTGAAAAAATACTTTCCTATATCTCTGAAATTCCCGAAAAACCCGACAGTATAGCACCGCTTGTCAGTGCGGATATATTTTCGGAGAGCTTTGCAAAGGATGTGCTGTTCATATTTTTCGTGGCGGTGCTGTGCTGTCGTATGTATTCGGGCTACAGACAGTCGGGATATCTTGATTTCATTAAAACGACAAAATGCGGGGCGGGGAAGTTCTTTGCCGTGCAGTACTTATCCCACCTTGTTATTATGACTGCGGCGTATATTTTGTACTGCGTTTTGTATCTTCTGTTCATATTATCGGGGGCGGGCACTGCCGATGTGCTGTTTATGCCGTGCCAGGTGCTTAAGAGTGCGGCGTATTCTGTGTTCCCGCTTAACGTATGGCAGTATCTGCTTGTTATGGCGGCGGCAAGATATTGCTATTATCTGCTTGCATTTTCGCTGTTCGCATTTATTTCCGCTATTTGTCCGCTTGATGTCATATCTGCGGCGGTGTGCGGTATCGTATCGGCTTTTCCGATTTATACGGCATATGTGACTGCGGGAGATACGGCGGTAGGAGCGCTCGGTCGGTTTGTTACGGGAAATTTTGCAGACTGCTTTGACAGAGCAGATCTGACGGTGATATTTAATATCGCAGTGCCGGATATAGTGCTGTGCACGGCTTGTTTTATTGCGGCGTTTTCAGCTGTTACTGCCATTGTTATTATAACGGGGCGCATTCTGTGCAGAGTTCGTACATCAGCAGGTACATCTGTAACTTTCGGAAAGGCGGAGTGTGATGTTTAAAGCGTTTTTGCGGTTTGATGCGGGCGGCAAGCTTATAGCAGTATCAGCGATGCTGCTTGTGATAATTATGGTCAAACCGTTTTTGAAAAATGACAGCGGAAACGCAAGGCTTTATCAGGACGCTTGCGTGAGAGCACAGACAGTGGCGGGTATGGAACATAATGCGGCTGAAGCAAAGCTTGATGAGATAGCTGTCGAGGAAAGTCAGAAGGCTATCCTTGAAAGCAGCGACCCTGTCGCTCTTCAGACGAAGCTTGATAAGGAGAAGAATATCGGCTTTATACTTGACGGAAACCTGTATACCTTGCAGAAGGCTCAGGAATATATAGATAATGCGAAATACGGCACAGGCATAACGCACGATGTACCCTCAGAACGCTATTATGATAATCTTGATGCGTATAAAAGGCTTGATACACCATCTCTTGTGATAAACGAGGTGTGGGACAGCTATTATAATATCACGGGGTTTGATCTTACGGCTGTAACGGCACTGCTTATAGCGGCACTTGGATTTTTGCGCAGCTTTGAGCTTGGCACGGACAGATGTGAAGTGATAACGGCGAACGGAAGTAAAACGACAAGGCTGAGGTTTTGGTTCTGGTTTGTGCTGACGGTAGTGATTACGGTTATTTCGTTTGCCGCAGATGTGGTGATATCCGATGTTATGATGTCGGGGGATCTGTTTTCACTGATGATACAGGGAATTAAAAAATTCACGACCTGCTTTACAGAGCTTTCACTCGGGAATTATCTTGTATGTTCACTTGCGTTCAGAATTATGACAGCGGTAAATATGTTCTGCATATTTTTCATCATCGCAAAAGCGGCAAGGGACACATACCGCTATTTCACAATTTCGCTCGGGATACTTATGCTGTCTGCGGTGCTGAAAGCTACCGTACCGTCAGTAAGCTGTTTTCTGCCGCTCGGCTTTGCCGATATAGATACGCATATATTGAATGCGGTGTGGCTCGGAGGATATGATTCGCTTTGGCTTCATATGGCGGTAACGGTTATACTCACGGTGATGCTCGCTGTTTTCACTGCGGTAAGCTCGGATAAAATCAGGTAATGTGGAGGTATTATGAAAGAACGAAGAATAACAGCAATAATTGCGGCGGCAATAGTTACCGCGCTTTGTATGTCGGGCTGTGTGGACAGCTTTGACTGCACGTTTTATGAAACTACGGGAAACACAAATCCGTTTTTCGTAAAAACGCAGGGGGATTGCTTTTATATCCCGGATTATTCGGAACACCCAGGCATATGGGAGTATGACACAAAAGCACTCACGGTAACGAAAGTGATCGATTATGAGCAGGTAACCGATACAGCACTTAACATTCACAACAGCGGTGTGCCTGCGACAAACTACGGCGTTATCCCCGCAGGGTTTATAATGATGTCGCAGGAGGGAGCAAAAAACCGTGACTGCTATGATGGCGATATATCATATTCGACTGTGTACTATCTGAATTTTGCGGGCGAGGTAAAGCATACTGTCAGAATAAAGCAGTATAATGAAAATAACACGGATATTAAAAACGGCGAGCCGCTTATAAACGAAGACACTTATGCGGCGTTTGATGATTTCAGCAATTTCTATGCTCATAAGGGATATATCTACGGCTATGATTATGAACGCCGACCGATAAGACTTGATCCGCTTACCGGGATAAGGCAGACAGTATACGATAAAAGCTGCAGCGACTATGTGGGTATTTATGATAATTACATATACGTTCAGGGGGACGATGGGATAGTCCGGATAAGTGAAAGCGATCTGTCCGTTGATAAGACAATAAGTGATAAATCATCACTTGCGGTTCCTTCCTGTCAGGTGTGCAGTGATGATATTATCATAGGCTACAGCAGTACAGACGGACAGGTCGTTATAAAGTTCGGGGAATATGTTAAAAACGTGCCCGAATACATAGATGATGTTACATATGCGGACGGCAGTTTTTATTATATAAGCGAAAATTCGCTCTATAAAACGAGTGATATTGAAGCAAAAGGAGAAAAGACGGCGGACGGATATTCGGGTATTCATAATGCAAGCGAAAAGTGGCTCATACTCACAAATATAAGTGAGGAGAGTATGGCTGTATTTGATATAGAAAAACAAAAAATTCTGATATTCAATAAATAAACATAAAAGCACCGCCGGCACGGGAAACGTGCGGGCGGTGCTTGAAAATCGTATAAGAAAAAGCGGTCACGGGGCTGTATCTTTCCCTGTGACCGCTTGATTGTTTAATTTATGTCTGCTCACGCTTTTTGAGTATCTTGCGGAAGGTAAGAGCGAAGATAACGGTACAGCAGATCGCCGAGGTTGCATCCGCTACGGATTCTGCGAGATATACGCCCTTTACACCGAGAAAATTCGGCAGGATAAGAGCGAGAGGGATAAGCAGTATCACTTTACGCAGAAGGGCTATGAACAGTGAAATTTTAGCCTGACCGAGAGCAACAAACATATTCTGGCAGGTACGCTGAAGTCCGAATATGGTCATGCCTGTAAGGAAAAGAGGCATCATTCTGCCGACTGTTTTTATAAGTGCGGTGTCGTCTGTGAACATTCCTGCGACAAATTCGGGAAAGGTAATCATAAACAGGTTTGTCAGGGCGAAGAATGAGAACATAATTATCACGGAATATTTAAAACAGAGGCGGACACGGTCGGTGTTGCCCTTGCCGTAATTGTAGCTGACTATCGGAACAAAGCCCTGCGCAAAGCCGCTCAGAGGCACGGCGGCAAACTGCATTGCGCTCTGCATTACCGTAAGGGTGCTGACGTATATATCGCCGTATGCGCTCAGCGAGCCGTTGAGAACGAAGCCGACAAGACTTTCCGTACTTGCCATTATAAACGGGGCGATGCCAAGAGCAAACAGCGAGCCGATTATTTTTATATCGGGCTTAAGATATTTCGGCTTTATTTTCAAAGTCGCTTTGTCGGATACAAGAAAACCGACTATTATAAAGGCACTTACCGCCTGCGATATTACCGTTGCGAGAGCGGCGCCCGTTACGCCCATACCGAATACATAGATAAAAAGCGGATCAAGGCCTATGTTGAGGACTGCGCCGATTATTACGGCTATCATTGAAATTCCGGGTCTGCCCTGTGCATTTATGAACGAATTAAGTCCGGTTGCGAACATTACGAACAGCGTGCCTGTAAGGTATACCGAGAGGTAGTCTGTGGCATAGCCGATAGTAGCGTCGCTTGCGCCGATAAGGCGGAGCAGGGGCTCCATAAAGATGTAGGTTATGCCCGATGTTACTACAGTAAACAGCACGAGCAGCGAAAAGCCGTTGCCGAGTATCCTGTGCGCTCTTTCACGGTCGCCCTTGCCGAGCGCTATTGAGGCAAGCGGTGCGCCGCCACCGCCGACTATCTGTGAAAATGCCGAGATAAGAATGATTATCGAGCTTGTAACACCGATACCTGCCAGCGCATCTGTGCCGATAAGCTCTATGTGTCCGATGAAGACCCTGTCAACTATGCTGTACAGCAGGTTTATAAGCTGTGCCGCAAAGCCCGGCAGTGCCATTTTAAGTATGAGAGGCAGCATCGAGGCTGTGCCGAGCCGTTCTTCGTATTTGTTATCCATTTATAGTATCTCCGTGTTTTGTCTTTCTATTTATAGAGTATAGCACTTAACAGAAGAAAAGTCAAAGCAGGGCGGGTGGCTGAAAGTCACTGTAAATTCCTCCTGCGGCAATGTGCCGCTTCAAATTCCGCCTTTGGAAATGTCTGAGTTATCCGCAGGGTAGCGAAACGGCGGTGACTGAAAGTCACTGTAAATTTCGCCTTTGGAATTGTCTGAGGTTGGCGAGGCTTGCGTTATCGGCGGGTATTAAAACGTGTATGGTTTTAATTGTTCGGATTTTATGTCAATTTTACCTTTTATGAGGGAGCAGTAAATTGTTTTTTACTTTGTGCTTGTTATTATAAAAACAAAAAGACAGCGCCGCTCGGCACTGCCTTTAATGTTTATAAATATATTGCAATTACGCCTGTTCGCTTGGAGCAAAGCCTGTTCTTTTCAGAGCCTTTGAAATTGCGAGAGCGGCAAAGTATGCGAGAACTACGCTTGCTATATCCTTTATAAGATAGGGAGCGGATACGAGCAGGAAGCTGGATAACAGATCCTTGCCTGCAACGAGAGCGTACTGTACAAATCCGCAGATATGGCAAGCGGCAACGCCTAAGATGCCCATTGCTATTCTAAGCGGTATACGGAACTTTTCGGGCATATTTCTGAATGCGATTCCGCTGATGGCCGCCATAGCGATAAAGCCGATTATAAATCCGCCCGTAGGACCTACTATTGAAGCAATTCCGCCCTTGAAGCCGCTGAATACGGGAACGCCTACCGCACCGAGCAGAACATAAACGACCGTTGAAACGGTTGCTCTTGCCGTGCAGAGATAAAAGCCGCAGAGGGCTATTGCAAAGGTCTGTAATGTAACCGGTACGCCGGAGGGCATCGGTATCGCTATCTGCGAAAGTACTGCCGTAATTGCCGCAAAGAGCGCACAAAGTACGATTGTTGTGATTTTCTGTCTGTTCATATTTTTTGTTTCCTTTCCATTTTGTCAAACGACTTTAACAGAATACCACCGACAGCGCTTTGTGTCAACCAAACTGCACAAATGGGTGACAATCGAGAATGGTCTGCGTTATAACTTGATAACCTGATTGTACAAAATAACTAAAAGTTATGTGGTAAATGTGTGAAAAATGCAAATTGATTTTTTGGTGGGCAGAGGTTATAATTAATTTATTGAGGATGTTGTAAACTTTTAACAACACTCATAAGAATGAAACATATACAATTTGTTTGGAGGTAATTAAAATGAAGATGAAAAGATTCATCGGTGCAGCAGCTGCAATGGCAGTAGCAGGCACACTTACAGTAGGCGCAGCAGCAGAAACTTATAATGCTTATATCGGTTTCCAGACAGCACCCTACTCATTCAGAAACTCTTTTGATGACGCTTCATATGGTAAGGACGTTGCAGACGGCAAGTACTTCAACAGCGTAATCGTATGGGGCGGCAACGATCCCGAAACATTCCCTCAGTATGAAGACAAATTCGATGATGATATGCCGGGTGGTAATGCCGGTTATGTTCTTCCTGCTACATACACAGATGTACAGATCGACAAGGACGGCACATACAAGGTTGGTATTACTGACTTTGACTGGGCACTTGACAGTGCATCTGCATTCAACCTTCTGTTCGTTTCAACAGATATTCCTTTCAACAAGGACGCAGGCGAAGACGGTGAATCTATCGCTAAGTTCTCTGACTGCAAGATTATCGTTGACGGTACAGTAACATCAGAAGTTGCTGATCCTATCATTGATACAGAAGACGGTAAGAAGTCAGGTCATACAAAGGTTCTGTTCGCTAACATCTGGAACGATGCTCTTAAGAAAGATGGTTATAACGGTGCATACCCCACAAAGTCTTTAGAGATTGAATTTACAGTTTCAGGTCTTGACGCTCAGCAGCCTGCTGATACAACAGCTCCTGCTGATACAACAGCTCCCGCTGACACAACAGCTCCCACAGCAGGCGATTCTACAAAGCCCAACACAAACACAGGTGTTGAAGGCGTTGCAGCAGTTGCAGGTGTTGCACTCCTCGCAACAGGTGCAGTAGTAGTTGCTAAGAAGAGAAAGTAATCTTAAAAAGATTAACGAATAACGACAGCCCTCATTCGTGAGGGCTGTTTTAATATCACGACCGAAAGAGGAAATATGAAAAAATCTATAATCAGACGTGCGATAGCTGCGTTTATTGCGGCGGCTATGCTTGCAGGCTGTGCGGCGCAGGACAGCGGTGTATTATCGTCTGTCGGAAGCAACTCGGAGACCGAAAGCAATGTATCGTATGTTGAGGATACGAGCAGTGTTGATGAAAATTCCGAGGTTACTTCCGTTGACAGCTCAGTAACAGAGAGCGACACATCTTCCGATACCTCCGAACAGGAAGAAAGTAATACTTCAAAGCAGGAAAATACATCAAAGTCAGATAACACCGAGAAGCCTGCCGATACGACAAAGGTACAGGCAACTGCCGATACGAAAAACAACAGCCAGAGCAAGCCAGCTTCATCTGCAAGCAATTTCACTGTTCAATGGAAGAAGTCGAGCAGCTGGGAAGAGGGCGGTAAGAAGTGCGGAGGTTATGAGATTGTTATAACCAATAACGGCGATACGGTGAACAGCTGGACGGCAAAGGTAACCGTCCCCGGCAACACAAAGCTGATGTCGCAGTGGAACGGAATATTCAGCATTTCGGGAAACACAATGACGGTCAAGAACGAGAACTACAACGGAACTATAGAAAAGGGAAAGAGCGTTTCATTCGGCTTCAATTATTCGGCTGACGCTTATATCAATGAGGGTAAAGTGACTGTGAACGGAAGTACCGCAGGAACGAGTGCCGGAAATAACAGCAACAATAATAATAGCAATAACAACAATAATAATACGTCAACGACCAAAAAGCCGGCGGCAACAGTTCCTCCGGCACCGAGCGACCCTAAAGGCACTACACCGGTATCACAGCACGGTCAGCTTTCGGTAAAGAACGGACAGCTTGTCGATAAGAGCGGCAAGGGTTATCAGCTCAGAGGAATGAGTACGCACGGGCTTACATGGTTCCCCGAATTCGTAAATGAGAGCGCATTCAAAACGCTCCGTGACGACTGGAATACGAATGTTGTCCGCCTTGCAATGTATGTTGACGAGTGGGGCAACGGTCAGTGCTATATGGGCAACAAGAGCGGAAGCCTTGAACTGCTTGAAAAGGGTGTTGACATCTGCATCAAGCTGGATATGTATGTTATCATTGACTGGCACGTTCTTAATCCCGGCGACCCGTCCAAGTATACAAACGAGGCGAAATCATTCTTTGAAACGGTATCAAAGAGATATGCAAAATATCCGAATGTAATTTACGAGATATGCAACGAGCCGAACGGCGGTGCATCGTGGAGCGGTAATATCAAGCCGTATGCGGAAAAGATAATACCCGTTATCCGCAAGAATGCGCCAAACTCGGTAATTATAGTAGGTACGCCAACATGGAGTCAGGAGATCGACAAGCCGCTTTCCGATCCGCTGAACTACAAGAATGTAATGTATGCGTTCCACTTCTATGCGGCAACTCACGCAGGACTTCGTTCAAACGTAGAAAACTGCGTGGCACAGGGACTGCCGGTATTCGTGTCGGAATTCGGTACTTGTGATGCATCGGGCGGAGGTGCGAACGACTTCAACGAAACGCAGAAGTGGCTTAGCTATTTTGACAAGCAAGGCATAAGCTACTGTAACTGGAGTATCTGCAACAAGGATGAAACCTGCTCGGTACTGCGGCCGGGAACATCGGCAAACGGTAACTGGAGCGAGAGCAATCTTACCGAAAACGGCAAGTGGATGCGTAACTGGTTGAAGAAGCACTAAGTGCCCGTGGGGCACGGCAAATTCCGACCTTTGGAAATGTCGGTAGTTGGCGTGACTTTGCAGAACGGTCGGGGTTTGACGATGGCTGAAAATGAGCTGTCGAAATACTTGTTTGTTTATTCCCGCCGTTAAACAAACGTGAATACACAGCAACCGTATTTAAAGGCGGAAATGCGAGCCGAGGCGCTCGGCTTCCGACCTTTTGAGAGGTTTGCGGTTGGCTGGGCTTTGTGGGACGGTCGGGAGTGGACGATAGCCCGCAATAATCGGTAATAAAAAATCCGTGTCAGGCGACACGGATTTTTTCTGTTATAGCTGTTTTAATATGTGCAAGACCGTTTGCAATAAGGCACTGTCCGGGGTAATAGAGGGCAAGGCAGAAATTTGAGAACGGGAAATCTATTTTTGAGAAGTACGCCATCAGGAGCATTATATCGGATATAAGGAACAGCACACTGCCGAGCGCAAGTATAAGGTTGAATCTGTTCTTTATGCGAATAAAGTTCATTATTGCTTTGCCTGTCATAATGCAGATTATAACAGCGTATGAAATGCCGATGATTTTCATCATAACCGAGCCGAAGTCAAGAAGCGGTGAGAACATCATAAACAGCACTATGGGGATAAATATTATCATTGCGGGGATAAAGTCGGTCGGACGGGGCTTTTGCATCAGCGAATATGCTATGAAATAACAGATATGACCTAATGCGAAAATCGCCGCTCCTGCGATGAAGTTTAAGTTTATCGCTATATCTGCGCTCATTGCGAAGAATACGCCGACGGTCAGTATTACTGACGGCAGTTTCTTATCGGGGAAGTATTTCAGGGCATATATCAGGTTTACTGTGGCGGCAAGCATAAAGAAAACGCTTGCGGTTATTTTTATCGGATAGAGATGAGTAATTATCAGAGCTGTATCGCAAGCAAGCGATAAGCCGAAAAAAATAATGTTGAGCGGTAAAACGAGTTTTTTCATATATTTGTTTCCTCAGTCTGATCATTCAGTTCGATATTGATTTTTCTTGTGTATCGGGATAGCGGATATTCTCCGTCGTGGGATTCTCCGAAAAAGTAAGCGGACATATTTCCCGCCTGTGTAACTCTTGTAACTCCTGCACAGAGCAACAGGTCGGTAAGTTCTGCTCTGTCAGCCTTGTCGCAGATAAGCCCTGCGGTCTGCAGAAAGCCTTTTGCATTTCTCAGTGTACGCATTATGTCCTTTCTCGGAAGTCTTTTTACAAGTACATTGCACATCATAGGCGACAGTTCAAGTTCAAAGTCGTCTTTTGTGATAAGGCTGCAATTCTTACCGTAAAATACGTTGGGAGAAATTTGCCGTATCCCGATTGCCTGTTCAAGACGCGCGGAGTAGCTTATGAGCGTATCTCTCGCCCGTGTGCCTATTGAGGTGTTCCTGTGTTTTCCGACTGCCGCTTCAAGATACGGAAGGAACATTTCGCAAAATAGGGTAAGCTCGGTTTTATCATCGACGTCGATAAACACGGTCTGGCAGGAACTGCAGAGCAGTTGCTTTGTAGAGGCTATATGTTCGGCAAGAGCCGAAAATTCATCTGTATGGTTTGCGTAATCGGAAATGTAGCAGAAGCCGAGCTTGTGTCCCCATTCAATCAGCTTAACTCCCGGCGGAGCAAGTGAGCGCACTGCTTTTACGGCTTCAGTACCGCCCCATACCACTATGCCGTCGGCAAAGCCTGCAAGCGTCTGGATGGTACGCACATCGCTTGACGGGGTATCAAAGACATATATGTAGCGTGACAGCAAAGGCTCATATTTGCAAAGCCGCTTTATTATTCGGATTGACAAGCCCTTATCTGCGGACGGAAGCTTCAGTATATTGATATTGCCTGCAAGAAGTCCTTCTGCAACGCTCATCACGGGTAAGCCATCGGCATTTCCTGCGGCTATGTGGAACAGAACGCCGAGAGGTTTTGTCTGAATTTTTATTTTCGGAGTGATGCCGTTCGGAGAACCGATAAAGCCGTCTGAATCTCCAAGTTCGGTTTTCAGCCTGTATTCAAGATTTTCACGGCTGAGGCAGGAGATTATAAGCTGTTTATAGTAACTTACATTTTCAACGTCAAGCGCTGAGAGCATATCGTCAAAAGCACCGTTTTCTATATCCGTGCTGATTTTTTCGGCGGCAAGCATGACCTGCTTAGCAGAGAGCCGACAGTTTCCGAGAGTGTCGCATATTCTGTCTTCAAAACGGGCTAACAGCTTGTCGCACATATCGTTTTCGTATATTTCGCCATCAAAGAAAATCATACGTTCACACCCTTTATTATCTCTTCTGCGCCTGCCGCACAGGTCTTTATATCCTCCGGCGCAACTCTGCCGACAATTTCAAGAAACGGCGTTTTCAGTCCGCAGGAACATTCGCTTCCGTTATGAAGTATGCCGAGGTCATCTGTCATTACTGAAAGCACCGGGGTCGCTTTAACCATAGGAGTTATCAGGTTTACAAGTCCTGTCTTGCCGTTTTCAAGCGGTTTTAACGTATCGACATCTCTGATTATAACTCTGCTGTAAGCGGGAACGTGGAAGTGATGTTCCTTGCAGTCACAGTATAAAATCGGATGCTCTACTGCTCCGAAAAATTCGATAATATCGTTTTCCTTTATGCCGAGTACCTTTTCGGCAAGGCTGTAAAAGGAATTTTTGTCGGCTTGCTCGGCATAGAACTGTTTCCAGCCGCCGCCGAGCATTATGCGTGAGCCTTTCGGCATTTTAAGATAAATTTTACGTTCGTCCATTATTCTCAGCAGAAAATAAGTATAAGCGGGAAACCCCATGAATCTTGTCGGAAAACGTGAACGTGAATGACTGACAATAAGATTTATAATCCTGTCAAAGTCGGGGGAATAGCCGCCTTTTTTATATGTCAGGATATAATTGCGGCTCAGTGCAGGAGTGAAGAATGTTGCACCGAAAGCCGTCTTTGTTACGGCGGTCTTGTTTCCTCTGTGGTGCTTGTAACCCATAATGATATAGTGGCACGGAACGGGAGATAACAGATTCCTCAGCTTTGATACACGCATAACCATTTTAAGTCCGCAGAGAAGTCCGCCCGTGTCAAAGGCTACCATGCTTTTCCTGCCGCTTGTGCCGGAGGAAGTCGCTTTTATAAGCGGAATACAGCCTTTATTGAAAATCTGCTTTTTCTTGAACAGCAATGTGGGTATCACGGGAAGTCCGGACGCATCCGAGGGAGAGGATATACCGAGATTTTCGCATATTCTGCGGTAGTCGTCACAATGGGAAACGCAGTAGGAGAAATTTTCTTTTACGGCTTTGGTGAACAATTCGTCGGAACTATCGGAATACGGGTCTTTTACCCAAAAGAGCAATCGTCTGTATTTCATCGGTCTTCCTCCGCTGTTTAAATATTTAATACAGTAAAATGATAACATAAATAGCACGGCGTGTCAATAAACGGTAAAACAAATGCGTTTTACTTAATTACCGTGTAACCTGTTACATTACCTTGCTGATAATTTCGTGTGAAAACGGCGTAAAATTATCGGAAATCTGTAGACAATGACGATTATTTGTGATACAATAATAATAACACCTGTCGCAGAGGTTTTTTGTTTTGCGAATGCAAGTAAACGATTACTCGAAACGTAAGCGGTACATAACAAAAAAATGCGGCGGTATTATGACAGATTTATAAAGCAGAGAATAAACTGCACAGAAAGGAATTTTTGCTATGAAGAACATACCCGATGTAAAGCTCGGAATTGCGGCTGTAAGCCGTGACTGTTTCCCCATGAGCCTTTCAGCTTCAAGATGTGAGGCTGTTGTAAAGGCATGTAAGGAGATCGGTGTTGACGTATTTAAATGTCCCACCACTATCGAAAGCGAAACACATATGATGCAGGCTCTTGAGGAGCTTAAGGGCGCAGGCTGCAACGCACTGGTCGTATACCTCGGAAACTTCGGTCCCGAGTCGGCTGAAACACTGCTTGCAAAGTATTTTGACGGTCCTGTAATGTTCGTTGCTGCGGCAGAGGAAACACAGGATAACTTAGTAGGCGGCAGAGGCGACGCTTACTGTGGCGTGCTGAATGCAAGCTACAACTTAGCACTCAGAAACATCAAGGCATACATACCCGAATACCCTGTAGGAACAGCTACAGAGGTTGCAGATATGATAAAGGAATTTATCCCTGTTGCAAGAGCAGTTATCGGTCTTAACAACTTAAAGGTTATCTCATTCGGTCCTCGTCCTCAGGACTTCCTCGCTTGTAACGCTCCTATAAAGCAGCTTTACAACCTCGGTATTGAGATTGAAGAGAACTCGGAGCTTGACCTTTATGCCGCATTCAACGAGCATAAGAATGACGCAAGAATCCCCGAAGTTGTTGCAGATATGGAGAAGGAGCTTGGTGACGGCAACAAGATGCCCGGTATCCTGCCCAGACTTGCACAGCTTGAGATTACGCTTCTTGACTGGATGGAAGCACACAAGGGAAGCAGAAAGTACGTTGTATTTGCCAACAAGTGCTGGCCTTCATTCCAGACACAGTTTGGCTGTGTTCCCTGCTATGTAAACTCAAGACTTACAGCAAGAGGAATCCCCGTAGCGTGTGAGGTCGATATATACGGTGCAATCAGCGAATATATCGGTGCCTGCATTTCGGAAGACGCAGTTACACTGCTCGACATCAACAACTCTGTTCCCGCAGATATGTATGTTGAATCCATCAAGGACAAGTACAACTACACGCTCAAGGATACATTCATGGGCTTCCACTGCGGTAACACAGCTTCGTGCAAGCTGACAAGCAAGACTATGAAGTATCAGCTCATCATGCACAGAGGTCTTGAGCCTGATAAGGAGCCTGATATCACAAGAGGTACGCTCGAGGGCGACATCGTTCCCGGCGATATCACATTCTTCCGTTTACAGAGTACGGCTGACGCTAAGCTGAGAGCTTATGTTGCCGAGGGTGAAGTTCTCCCCGTTGCTACACGTTCATTCGGCGCTATCGGCGTATTCGCTATCCCCGAAATGGGAAGATTCTACCGCAACGTTCTTATCAAGAAGAACTATCCTCACCACGGTGCAGTAGCATTCGGTCACTACGGCAAGGCTATCTTCGATACACTGAAGTACCTCGGCGTTGAGGATCTTGAATTCAACCGTCCCGCAGGTATGCTGTATGACGGTGAGAATCCTTACGCTAAGTATTGATCGAATATTGAGTAAAATCTGATAAATTACCGCTCCCTGTGATTTTCACGGGGAGCGGTTTTGTATATTCAATTATTTGTTTTCTCCGCACGATTGACAGAATAAATTGTTGGAGCTATTGACTGCTTTGCAATTTTTGCAAATCCAAGTCTCAGCGGCAACATTCTTTTCTTTTCTCAGCAATTTGTTATCGTCACAATTTGTTATCGGCAATTCAGGATTTGACATTGAATTAAGTAATGCAAGATCGGCACTGATTCTTGTGTTCTGGACAATACTGCTTATAGCTCCGAGCAACAATGCAACACTATGAAAAGAACAGTATGTCACAAAGGCTTTTGCAACTGAGCCAAACAGATATAACACAAATATCCATACATCAAAAGTTTGCTTATCTCTGCTGCCATACAAAGTTTCGACCTCTTGCGTAACGGATGCGGCTTGTATTGATTGCATAAGGCTTAATATAAGGACTACCGTTGCCATGATACAACCGAGAGTTTCTACTCTTTTGCACCATTTCCAAAGATTCAAGGATAAAGAGTTGGGAGCAATGCAATCTGCAATGCTTGTGGGTATTTTTTTGTTCTGATAACCTTTAAACATATTACTCATAATAAATCTCCTTTTGTAATAAAAAGTCATTAGACAAGAAAAATTCAAAATTCTTATCTTTAACACCATTATAGCTTAATAATATGCTAAAGTCAAGAAAAATCTTATCTTTAACATAAAAGGAGTGCTATGATGAAAATTTATGAATTTGAAGGGAAAAAGAATATATGTGGCGACAGAGTTCATGAAGCTCGCCGCCGTGTTCGCCTTACTCAGCGTGACCTTGCGGCAAAATTGCAGATAGAAGGGGTTATTATAGAAAGAGACAGCGTATCACGTATAGAGATAGGTACACGGTTTGTAGCAGATTATGAATTGCGTGCGCTGTCTTCAATACTCAAAGTATCTGTTGCGTGGTTGCTCGGAATAGAAGATTAGCATTTTTATGAAGTGCAGTAATATCCGCACCCTGCTAATGTGCAGGGTGCGTAATTTTAACTGCTTGCAAAAACGGCTTTTTTATGGTACAATAAAACTAATTATTGACTAAAGTTTCGCTGTACAGGGGAGTACGGCGGTTGAAAGGATAAAGCTGATGGCAAAGAAAAATTATGACGATAACAGTCTTAAACAGCTGAAAGGACCCGATCAGGTACGACTGCGCCCCGGCGTTATATTCGGCTCGGACGGGCTTGACGGCTGTTGTCACTCCGTGTTTGAGATACTTTCAAACTCGATAGACGAGGCGAGAGAGGGCTTCGGAAAGAAGATAATCGTTACACGCTTCCTTGATAAAAGCATTGAAGTGCAGGACTACGGCAGAGGTATACCGATAGACTTCAATAAAAACGAGGAGAAGTACAACTGGGAGCTTGCCTTCTGCACACTGTACGCAGGCGGTAAGTACGATAACAACAGCGGAGATAACTACTCATATTCGCTCGGCCTTAACGGTCTTGGTCTTTGCTCGACGCAGTTTGCGGCTGAGTATATGGAGGTCGAAAGTAATAACGGAACGTGGATATACGACCTGAGATTTGAAAAGGGATACAACGTTGAAAAGGAAGAAAGAGGCTTCCGCCGTCACCAGTCGGACGGAACAACGGGTACAAAAATCAAGTGGAAGCCCGATCTTGATGTATTTACAGACATTGACGTACCGTTTGAATATTTTGACGATGTTCTGCGCAGACAGGCGGTAGTAAATGACGGGCTGACCTTTGTGCTGAGAAACGAAGTGCGTGACGAGGAAACAGGCGAAACACGCTTTGAAGAGCATATCTACTGCTATGAGAACGGCATCAGCGACTATCTGAAAGAAATCGTAGGCGATACAGCACTCACGACCGAGCAGGTATGGAGCGCACAGCGTACAGGTAAGGACAGAGAGGACAAGCCGGAATACAAGGTAAAGATGAAGGTCGCTTTTGTATTCTCAAATAAGGTACAGCTTATACAGCACTACCACAATTCAAGCTGGCTTGAGCACGGCGGAAGTCCCGATAAGGCTATGCAGGCGGCATTCACAAATCAGATAGACGGCTGGCTGAAAGCTAACAGCAAGTACAACAAGACCGAGGGCAAGATAAAATTTACCGATATTGCCGATTGCCTTGTGTTTATATCTTCAAACTTCTCAACGCAGACAAGCTATGAGAACCAGACGAAAAAGAGCATAACCAATAAATTTATACAGGAGGCTATGACCGATTGGCTGAAGCATCAGCTTGAAGTGTACTTCCTTGAAAACCCGGACGAAGCGGTCAAGATATGCGAGCAGGTGCTGATAAACAAGCGTGCCCGTGAAAACGCCGCTAAGGCAAGAGATACAATAAAGAAACAGCTTTCGGGCAAGATAGACCTTGCAAACAGGATACCTAAGTTCGTTGACTGCAGGAGTAAGGATACGGCAAGACGAGAGCTTTATATTGTGGAGGGTGACTCGGCTTTAGGCGCTGTAAAGCAGGCGAGGGACGCAGACTATCAGGCGGTAATGCCTGTAAGAGGTAAGACGCTCAACTGCCTTAAGGCAAGCTATGACAAGATATTCAAGAGCGAAATTATCACGAACCTTATGAAGATACTGGGCTGTGGTGTCGAGGTAAAGGCTAAGGCGAATAAAGACCTTTCAACCTTTGATTTAAATAATCTCAGGTGGGAAAAGATAATAATCTGTACCGATGCGGACTATGACGGATACCAGATAAGAACGCTTATTCTTACTATGCTGTACAGACTTGTTCCGACCGTAATAGAAAAGGGCTTTGTGTATATTGCTGAGTCGCCGCTTTATGAGATAAACAGCAAGGATATGACCTACTTTGCCTATACAGAAGCGGAAAAGCAGAGGATACTTGCCGATATAGGCGAGCAGAAGTATAAGATACAGCGTTCAAAGGGTCTTGGTGAGAACGAACCGGAAATGATGTCGCTTACCACTATGAACCCCGAAACAAGACGGCTTATAAGAGTAATGCCGGAGGACGCACAGAAAACGCAGGAGATATTCGAGCTGCTGCTTGGCGATAACCTTGACGGAAGAAAGGACTATATCCGTGACTACGGCTATAAGTACCTTGACGATATAGACGTATCTTGAGCGGAGGATATATGGAAATTAACAGGATAGAGGTAATATCTGCCGTAGTGTCGGAGATGATAGCGACACTGCCCGAGGAAAGACGGCAGAAGGCATACATTCATCTTTTCGGCACGGCACAGACGGCAGGGCTTATCGCACTGCGCAGAGGTGTTAACGCAGAGCTTGCGCAGATAAGCGGACTGCTCCACGACTACCGTAAATATCTGACGGGTGTTGACGAAAAGCACGCAGAAGAAAGCGCTGACGCTGTAATGCCGATACTGGCAAAGACGGGGCTTTTCAGCGTGTGCGAGATAGGCAATATCACAAGAGCTATTGCAAATCACAGTGACAAGGAAAATGTCGGGCTTCCGCTTGACGAGGTGCTGAAAGATGCAGATATTCTGCAACACGTTTTACAGAATACAACGCTCCCCATAAGAGATAAATACGAGAAACGCTTTGAAAAGCTAAAAAAAGAGTTTTCGCTCTGAGCAGGGTATAAAGCTAAAAAGAGGTATAGATTTTGAGAAAAGGAAAGAACGAAAAGAGCGAGAAGAAGGTCGCTCCGAATAAAAACGCTTATATAGAGGGTGCGGGTATTGTCGAAAATCAGCCGATAACCGATACGCTGACCGAAAACTATATGCCGTATGCAATGAGCGTTATAGTTTCCCGTGCGCTCCCCGAAATTGACGGTTTCAAGCCGTCGCACAGAAAACTGCTGTATACGATGTACAAGATGGGTCTGCTTACGGGAGCAAGAACAAAGTCGGCAAATATTGTCGGACAGACGATGAAATTAAATCCGCACGGCGATATGGCGATATATGAAACGATGGTAAGACTTGCAAGGGGCAACGAGGCGCTTCTGCACCCGTATGTTGACAGCAAGGGTAACTTCGGCAAGGCATATTCGAGAGATATGTCGTTTGCGGCATCACGATATACAGAGGCAAAGCTTGACCCTATCTGCGCAGAGATATTTGCGGATATTGATCGTGATATAGTTGACTTTGTGCCGAACTACGATAACTCAATGACAGAGCCTGTACTGCTCCCTACAAGATTCCCTGCGGTACTGGTAAACAATAACGTCGGTATCGCCGTATCTATGGCGAGCAATATCTGCTCCTTCAATCTGTCGGAGGTGTGTGAAACAGCCGCCGCACTTATGAAAAACCCCGAACACGATATTGTATCCACGCTTAAAGGACCGGATTTCCCCGGCGGAGGCTTCATATTACAGGACGAGAACGAGCTTCGCCGTATATATGCTACCGGACGTGGAAGCGTAAAGGTGCGCAGTAAGTATATCTATGACAAAGCGGCAAACTGTATCGAAGTGACCGAGATTCCGCCTACGACGACTATCGAGGCTATAATAGATAAGATAGTTGAGCAGGTAAAGCTGGGCAAGCTGAAGGAAATCTCCGATGTGCGTGACGAGTCGGACTTATCGGGTCTTAAGATAACTATTGATTTAAAGCGTGGGCAGGACAGCGAGGCAGTAATGAAAAAGCTGTTCAGAATAACTCCTTTACAGGACGTTTTCTCCTGCAACTTCAACATTCTTGTAGGCGGTATGCCGAAGGTTATGGGCGTTGCCGAGATACTCGAGCAGTGGACGGATTTCAGAATCACCTGCGTAAAGAGAAAGACAAAGTTTGAGCTTGCAAGGAAGAAAGAAAAACTCCATCTGCTGACAGGTCTTAAGAAGATACTGCTTGATATAGACAAGGCTATAAAGATAATCCGTGAAACAGAGGACGACGCAGAGGTCGTACCGAACCTTATGATAGGCTTCGGCATAGACGAAACACAGGCTGAATATGTTGCGGATATAAAGCTGAGAAATATCAACAAGGGTTATATCTTGAAGCGTATTGAGGAAATAGACAGCCTTAAGGAAGAAATAGCCGATATGGAGGATATTCTTTCTTCGGAACGCAGAGTAAAGCAGATAATCATATCGGAGCTTGGTGATATAGCGAAGAAATACGGCAAGCCCAGAAAGACAATGTTTATCTACGGCACTGAGGACGAGGAGAACGAGGCGGAGGAGGAGATACCCGATTATCCCGTTAATCTGTTCTTCACCCGTGAGGGATATTTCAAGAAGATTACTCCTCAGTCGCTGAGAATGAGCGGTGAGCAGAAACTCAAGGAAAACGATGAGATAATCGAAACCTATGACGGCAGTAACCGTGCGGAGCTGTTGTTCTTCACCGATAAATATCAGGTGTACAAGGCGAGAGCCTGCGACTTTGAGGACGGAAAGGCGAGCGTGATGGGCGACTATCTGCCCGTAAAGCTGGAGCTTGACCCGGACGAGAGGATAATAAAGATGATAGCCGCAGAGGACTACAGCGGAACGCTTGTGATGTTCTTTGAAAACGGTAAATGCGCAAAAGTGCCTATGGCTTCGTTTGAAACAAAGACAAGACGTAAAAAGCTGGCGAACGCATACAATGACGGCTCGCCGCTCGTATCTATGACGCTTATTTACGGCGACTGCGAGTTTATGCTAAGCTCGGACGCAGGCAAGGTCATGATTTTTAACACCGTGCTTATCCTGCCCAAAGCGACAAGGGATACGCAGGGCGTGCAGGTAATGAGGCTTACCAGAGCAAAGCTCAGATCTGCGGTTATATACAAGGACGGTATGATAAAGGACGCAGACAGCTACAGGACAAAGACCGTGCCTCTTGCAGGTACGCTGTACGACGAGGACGTTGACCAGCTGAAATTTGTGTAAATCCGTAAGCGGCGGTCGGTGTAAAATATTCTTTAAACCTTGAAATTCACCCGCCACTGTGCTATACTTAAATTGCGTCTTTATAATGACGTGAGAGGTTATAATTCAGGCGGTCAGCCACAGTAAAAAGAGGTAGAAAAAATGCTCAGCGATATTGAAATTGCCCAGAACGCAAAAATGCTAAAAATAAAGGATATAGCAAAGGAACTCGGAATTGACGAGGAGGAGCTTATACCCTACGGTCACTACAAGGCGAAGATCTCACAGGAATGTATAGACCGTCTTGAAAGCAAAGAGGACGGCAAGCTGATACTTGTTACGGCTATAAACCCCACTCCTGCGGGAGAGGGCAAGACGACTACTTCCGTAGGTCTTGCAGAGGGTATGTACAAGATAGGTAAAAAGGCTGTACTTGCACTGCGTGAGCCTTCACTGGGTCCCGTCTTTGGTATAAAGGGCGGTGCGGCAGGCGGAGGATATGCGCAGGTAGTGCCTATGGAGGATATAAATCTTCACTTCACGGGGGATATGCACGCAATCACTTCCGCAAACAATCTGCTTTGCGCACTTATAGATAACCACATTCAGCAGGGAAACGTACTCGGAATAGACCCCAGACGCATACAGATAAAGCGTTGTCTTGATATGAACGACAGAGCGCTGAGAAACTGCATAATCGGTCTTGGCGGCAAGGTGAACGGCGTTCCGAGAGAGGATCACTTCCAGATAACAGTTGCAAGCGAGATAATGGCGATACTGTGTCTTGCGGACGATCTTGTTGATCTTAAGGCAAGGCTCGGCAGAATCCTTGTTGCGTATACTTATGACGGAAAGCCCGTATTCGCTTCTGATGTTGAGGCGGTAGGCGCAATGACAGCACTCTTAAAGGATGCTATCAACCCCAACCTCGTGCAGACGCTTGAAAATACTCCCGCTATCATTCACGGCGGTCCGTTTGCAAACATTGCTCACGGCTGTAACAGCGTAAGAGCGACTAAGCTTGCGTTAAAGCTCGGCGACTATGCCATAACCGAGGCAGGCTTCGGCAGTGATCTCGGTGCGGAGAAGTTCTTTGACATAAAGTGCCGTTACGCAGGACTTAAGCCCTCGTGTACGGTCATAGTAGCTACTATCCGTGCGTTGAAATACAACGGCGGTGTTCCGAAAACCGAGCTTACCGCAGAGAACACAGAGGCTCTCAGAAAGGGCATCGTAAACCTCGGGGCACATATAGAAAATATGCGTAAATACGGCGTGCCTGCAGTTGTTGCAATAAACCACTTCTATACCGATACAGAGGCTGAAATAGCTATTGTCCGTGAATACTGCGAGAAGATGGGTGCAAAGGTCGCATTCTCCGATGTATTCTTAAAGGGCGGAGAAGGCGGTATTGAGCTTGCAAACGCTGTTATAGATACAATAAACGAAAACGAGGGCAAGACGAATTTTGCTCCTATATATGACGAGAAGCTGTCCATAAAGGAAAAGCTGGATATAATCGTAAGGGAAATCTACCGTGCGGACGGCGTAAGCTATACAACGGGTGCGGAAAAGGCAATAAAGGAAATTGAAGCTATCGGCTTTGACAAGCTGCCTGTATGCGTTGCAAAGACGCAGTATTCCTTATCGGACGACCCGACAAAGCTCGGTTGCCCGAAGGACTTCACGATAACCGTCCGTGATGTAAAGCTGTCGGCAGGTGCAGGCTTTGTTGTCGCACTTACTGGCGACATTATGACAATGCCCGGACTGCCCAAGGTTCCTGCCGCAAACAAGATAGATGTAAGCGCAGACGGCGAGATAAGCGGTCTGTTCTGATGGAACGGTTTATTTCAGATTCGCCCGAAGAAACGGTTGAAATCGGCAAAAAGATAGCCTCTTATCTGAAAGCCGGCGACTGTGTGCTTTATACCGGTGAAATGGGCGCAGGAAAAACGCACTTAACAAAGGGTATAGCGGAATATTTCGGCAGTACGGACGATGTTACAAGTCCGACCTTCGCTCTTGTGAACGAATATGAGGGCGATGTGCCGATCTTCCACTTTGACCTTTTCAGAATAAACACGCTCGACGATCTGTACGCTATCGGATTTTTCGACTACCTCGACCGAGGCGGTATAATGTGTATAGAATGGAGCGAGAACATACCTGAGCTTGCCTCGTATCTTGACGGCAGGTGCGGTGTGAATATCACTAAAACAGGGGATAATTCAAGAGTAATTGAATATATTCCGCAGGAGGAACTATGCTGATACTCGGTATCGACACTGCCGCCGCTCCTTGCTGTGCCGCCGTGTATGATACGGAAAAGGGGCAGATACTCGGCAGTACGGTGATAAACAACAAGCTGACGCACAGCGTGACGCTTATGCCTGTTGTAAGGGATCTTGTCAGAAATGCGGAGCTTTCTATGGAGGATATAGGACTTTTTGCAGTGGCGAACGGCCCGGGCTCTTTCACGGGACTTCGTATAGGCATATCGGCGGTAAAAGGGCTCGCTTTTGCATTGTCGAAGCCTTGTGCGGCAGTTTCAACGCTTGAGGCTATGGCGTATAATGTTACAGCTTATGACTGCGTTGTCTGCGCCGCAATGGACGCAAGATGCAATCAGGTGTATGTTGCGCTGTTTCGTGTAAATGGCGGCAAGGTCGAAAGACTGACCGAAGAGGAATGTCTGAAAACAGACGAGGCGGCAAGAATGCTGTCGGAATATGACGATGATATAATGCTTGTCGGCGACGGCGCATTTATAATGAAAAAAGCAACGGATGACGAGGGATTGGAAAATGTGAAGATCGCCCCCGATCCGTTAAGATACCAGACGGGCTACGGTGTATGCCTTGCGGCTGTAAACGCACCGCAGTTAACGCCCGAACAGCTTATGCCGATGTATCTTAAGCTGCCGCAGGCTCAGCGTGAGCTTATGGCAAAGAATGCTGAGGCATATAAAGAAAGGAAAGAATAAAAATGCTGGCAATAGGTAGCGACCACGCAGGATATGAGCTGAAGTGCGAGGTTAAGAAGTTCCTTGACGGGCTGGGAGTCGAATATATCGACTGCGGCTGTAACGGAGAGAGAGCGGATTACCCCGACATTGCAGAAAAGACCTGCGAGAAAATCAAAAGCGGAGAGTGCGACAAGGGCATTCTGATATGCGGTACGGGTATAGGCATCAGCATATCGGCAAACAAGATAAAGGGTATCCGTGCGGCTTTGTGTCAGGATTATTATACGGCAAAGTACACACGCCTTCACAATGACGCAAACGTTCTGTGCATGGGCGGCAGAGTAATAGGAGCGGGTACGGCTGAAGAAATAGTAAGAGTATTCCTGTCAACAGAGTTCGAGGGCGGAAGACACGCAGCCCGTGTTGACAAGATGATGGCGCTCGAAAATAAGTAAGCATTTAAACAGTCTGTCGAGAAACTTATACAACTTATTAAAATGGGGTTTGGGGCGTAGCCCCAAGCGGGGTGAGGGCGGCAGCCCCACACTCAGCCCCTTTCCGGGGGAAAGGGGTTTGGGGATAGGGATTGAGAAATTGTTCTATTTTTATAAAAACAGACTTTTTACAAACTGAATAAGTATTTAAAAACTGCGGATTTTTCCCTATGAAAATCACGGCAGGGCTATAAAAACTAATCCAACAATACATAGGGAGAAAAGAGAATGTTATGGCAAACGAGAAACTTCACATCTGTGACCACCCCCTTGTACAGCACAAGGTATCTCTTTTAAGAGATAAGAACACGGGCGCAAAGGAATTCAGAGAGCTTGTAAGCGAAATTTCAATGCTTATGTGCTATGAGGCAACGAGAGATCTCCCTCTTAAGAAGGTACAGATTCAGACTCCCATAGCTATCGCAGAGTCAAATGTTATTTCAGGCAGAAAGCTTGCATTTGTACCTATCCTCCGTGCAGGTCTTGGTATGACTGAGGGCGTTATGGCACTTGTTCCTGCCGCAAAGATAGGTCATATCGGTATATTCAGAGGAAAGGGCGGATCGGACAAAACGGTCGCAAACGAGTATTACTGCAAACTCCCGTTTGATATAAACGAGCGTGACGTAATAGTTACCGATATTATGCTCGCTACAGGCACATCGGCTGTACACGCTATACGCAAGATTAAGGAAGCCGGCGCACATTCTATAAAGTTTATGTGCATTATCGCCGCTCCCGAGGGCATAGCCGCTATACACAAGGAATTCCCCGATGTAGAGATCTACTGCGGTGCGCTTGACGACGGTCTTAATGAGGATCTGTATATCACTCCCGGCGTAGGTGACGCAGGCGACAGACTCTTCGGAACAAAGTAAGTCAAATAAAATCAAGGAGCCTGCCGCAATTGCGGCAGGCTCCTGACTGTCGAAAACCGATTATCAAAACAGTATAATGAAATGTATCGCCAACACCGCCGAAAACATTTTCAGTACCGGCAGGGAATTAATAATTTCGTGAGTGTATCAGTGCAACTGCTCTAACATTTACCCTTCAAAAAAACGCTACTAACCTAAGATATATGTACTAACCTACGGACATGTAGCGTTAAGCGTCCCTGCATTGACAGGATATACAATGTTCAGGTGGTTATTCGAGTTTTGCCAACACCCCGACGGGGTGGGGGTGTGAGTAAGGAAAGAGGGAGCCACGAGGGAGAGAACCTAAGAGTATAGGGCTGAGTCTTGCTTACGCAAGCACTCGGACGTTTCGCTTTGCTTCACTGGGCTGTCAAGTCCAGCGGAGCTTTAGCGGAGTGCACGAGCCTTGCGTAAGCGAGGCTCAGACTTGCACCTGATCTCTTTGGTTCTTTCCCTCGTTAATATTGACAAGTGTACCCACTCGAATAGCGAACCCGAGAAGTGTTGTCCGACAAAAAGAACTATCGGTAGCTTGCTATCGTAGTCTAAGCTGAATTATATAACAGAAGCACATTAAACAAAATACTTTTTCTACAAGCAGTGGACCCCCTGCGGTTATTTTTTGCGTGGCTGAAGCCCTGTCATAAAGCCGTCAAGTGCGGCGGAGCATATATCGCCGCCGACAATTCTGCCGCTGACGACGATAAGGTTCATTCTGATGCTATCAAGCGTGTTTCCGCTGTCATCGGTGTAATCGGTTATAATATAGGTATACTGAACTGCGTCCTCGCCCTTATACAGTGATAAATCAAAGCCGCACTGCTTTTGCAAAGCGTTGTAGTTTTCGTATACGCTGCCGAATACGGCAGGGATAACGATATTCTGTACGGTTTCGCTGTCGGCGGATATGCTGTAGCCAAGTGTTTTTGCGTAATTTGCTCTGTCGCTGTACGTTTCACCGCATATTGCACTGCGGCGGCACATAACAAGGACGGTAAGCAGTATAACGAAAAGAGCGGCAGGGATAACAAGCAAGCGGATAATTTTTCTGTGTTTCATTTTTCCTCCGTTATGTCCATTTATTGTCAGGGCGGTCGGTTGCGGGGACAGTCACTTGAAATTTACTAAAATCTATGCTGAAATATTCAGCAAAATGCTGAAATTTTAACGCAATCTTTAACACGTTTAAGTATTAATTGCAAAATTTCACTAAAATTATCCGCTTTCATTTGTGATTTGTAACAAATTCGAACGGAATTTACTTTATTCAAGGCTGAGATTCGGCTAAAATTTGTATAAATTGTACACAAAAAGGACAAAATTTAAATGCGTTTTATATGTGTTGGTGATTTTGCATAACGCAAGGCTTTGATATTTGGGTAATTAGGTACTATCATTTTCGGCTCGATTTTGTTAAAATATTAGCGTAAGGTTATTCTGCAATAAAACAGGAGGTCACACATAAATGGCAAGTTTATCTTTAAGAGGTATCTATAAGCGTTACCCCGGCGGCGTAGTAGCCGTTTCTGACTTTACTATGAACATCAAGGACAAGGAGTTCATTATCCTCGTTGGTCCTTCAGGTTGCGGTAAGTCAACAACATTAAGAATGATTGCAGGTCTTGAGGAAATTTCCGAGGGCGAGCTTTTCATCGGCGACAGACTCGTTAATGACGTAGCTCCTAAGGATCGTGATATTGCGATGGTTTTCCAGAACTACGCTCTGTATCCTCATATGACTGTTTTCGAGAACATGGCATTCGGCTTAAAGCTGAGAAAAGTGCCTAAGGATGAGATCAAGAAGCTTGTTGAAGAAGCTGCTAAGATCCTCGACATCGCACATCTTCTCGACAGAAAGCCCAAGGCTTTATCAGGTGGTCAGAGACAGCGTGTAGCTTTAGGTAGAGCTATCGTTCGTGATCCTCAGGTATTCTTACTTGACGAGCCTCTTTCAAACCTTGACGCTAAGCTCCGTGCACAGATGAGAACTGAGCTTTCAAAGCTTCACAAGAAGTTAGGTACTACATTCATCTACGTTACTCATGACCAGATCGAGGCTATGACGATGGGTGACAGAATCGTAGTTATGAAGGATGGTTACATCCAGCAGATCGACTCACCTATCAACCTGTATGAGAACCCCGTTAACAAGTTCGTTGCAGGCTTCATGGGTTCACCTCAGATGAACTTCATCAACGCTAAGCTTATCATGCTCAACGGCAAGTACACAGTTGAATTCGGTTCAGAAGATACAAAGACAACAAGAGGCAGAAAGTTCTATGTTGAACTGCCCGGTGCTAAGACAGATACAGAAGCTCTTAAGTACTATGTTGACAAGGAAGTTATCCTTGGTATCCGTCCCGAGAACATTCACGATGAAGAAATGTTCCTCTCCAACGCTAAGACAGGTATGATCGAAGCTACAGTAGACGTTACCGAAATGATGGGTGCTGAGTCTTACCTCTACCTCACATGCGAAGGTATCCCGCTGACAGCAAGAGTATCTCCCAGATGTACAGCTCGTCCTCAGGACGTTATCAAGCTTGCTCTTGATCCTAACAAGGTACACCTGTTCGATCCTAACGATGAACACTCAATCTTAGTTTAATTATTAAATAAGATTATTAATCCCCCGATTTTTGTCGGGGGATTTATTTTTGGCTAAGTGTGACAAAACTCTTGTATGCTTCTTGACAATGCAATTTTGCTAATGTATAATTTTTATTTGCAGTATGCGGATTTAGCTGTGCAATCGAAATCCGTATGCACGACGGCTATGCTGTCACGGAGGGTTACATAAGTGGGATTGAACAATAATAATTCTGTAGAAAAAAGCGGAGCTAAAGCAAGACGCAGCATTTATAATCTTGTTCTGATAGTCGTTGTCGGTGTGCTGTTCGTTACAGGATATACATATATTTTGCAAAAAATGTATAATGACAGTATACTGGATAATGCGATAGCAGAGGACAGTTCGCGCACCGACGCTATGCACAAGGGCGTATCGAATGCACTTACCAGAGAGGATTTTACCGAAATAAATACTGTGGACGATATGAATACCGAGCGTTACAAATCGCTTCAGACATATCTCAATCAGATACGCAATATGAACTCGACAAGATACTTCTATACAGCAAAGAGAAATACAGAGGGTAGGCTTATATATCTTGTGGACGGTCTTGACCTTGGCGCAGATGACTTTGCCTATCCCGGTACATATATTGAAGAAGAGATGATACCGTATATCGAAAGAGCGCTTTCGGGAGAAAATGTCTATTCGCAGGAGATAATCGATACAACGTGGGGTCATATTTTCACAGCGTGCTATCCCGTCAGAGCGAATGACGGAAGTAATGAGATCATCGGTGCGTTGTGTATCGAGACCGATATGGAGCCGACTTATGTATTTATCAGTGAACGTAATAATTTCGTTATGATAATCGGTGCTGTCGGGATAGTTGCGATAGTTATGTTGTTTTTCTGTGTCTGCATTTATATCAGGCATTACCGCAACCAGCAGAAAAAGCAACAGAAAATACTCGAAGAAGCGGCAGAGGCGGCATATTCAGCCAACAGGGCAAAGTCAACGTTCCTGTTCAATATATCTCACGATATCCGTACACCGATGAATGCCATAACAGGCTATGTCGAGCTTGCAAAGCACCATCTCAACGAGCCGGACAAGCTCAGCGGGTATATGGACAATATCAGCAATTGTGGGCAGAAACTGCTGTCGTTGCTCAATAATGTCCTTGACCTTGCCAGAATTGAAAACAACAAGACAGTTATCGAAAACACGATAAACGATATTGATGACTTGTTCACGTCCTGTATAACTATGTTTGAAAATTCCGCAGAGAAGAAAAAACTCACTATATCAATGCGTAAGAATATAAAATACAGGTACATCTATATTGATGAAACGCATTTCTCTGAAATCGTTATGAACATAATGAGTAATGCCATCAAATATACCGGAGCAGACGGGGAGATAACCTGTGCTATAAGGCAGGAGGACGGCGACAACGAGCAGATGTGCAATACGGTGTTCTCAATTACCGATACGGGCATAGGAATGTCTGAAGAATACATATCGCATATATTTGAGGCATTCTCGCGTGAACGGACTTCTACAGTCAGCGGTGTAGAGGGTGCAGGGCTCGGAATGGGCATTGTAAAGAAACTGGTCGATCTTATGGGCTGAGAGATAACCGTCAGCAGCGCAATAGGCGAAGGCTCGGCATTTACTGTGTCACTTCCTTGCAGAATATCGTCAGAAGAGGAAGCAAAGGCAAAACGTGCCGATACAGATATTGACAAGACTTCCCTTAAAGGCAGAAGAGTGCTTCTGACCGAGGATAATAATATAAATGCCGAAATAGCAACCGAATTGTTGTCTGATGAGGGCCTTATAATCGAACGAGCCAAAGACGGCGTTGACTGTGTGGAAATGCTGGAGAAAGCGCCCGATGATTACTATGATATTATCCTTATGGATATCCAGATGCCGATAATGAACGGCTATGAGGCCGCAGCCAAGATACGCAGGATAGACGACCGCAAAAAAGCCGATATACCGATAATAGCGCTCACTGCCAATGCGTTTTCCGAGGATAAGGACAATGCGATAAAGGCGGGAATGAACGACCATGTTCCGAAGCCTATCGATATGAATGTCCTGCTTCCTGCTATGCAGAAACTGATAACTGGAAAATAAACAAAAAGACTGTAAATCCGATTTTGGACTTGCAGTCTTTTATATTATTTTTATACGGTAAGCGTACCGTTTTCGCTGATTTCAAGCAACAGTATCTGTTCTTCCTTGCCGGTATCGGCGTTTATATATACGAGCATCTGTCTGCCGTCAGGAGAGGTGCAGTGAAATTCATAGCAATAAAGCTCGTTTGTGCCTGCGGAAGGCACTACGGCAAGTGAGGTATCAGTAACTGTAAGCTCTGATGAGAGCTGTTTTCTTGCTTGCTCTGCGGTAATCTTCGGCTCGGGCAGATTACGCTTCTTGTGGTTTGTGATATATCCTCTGCCGTCAAAGCTGAGTATATCGCCGTTATCCATTGCCACGCCGACTTTGATAAGGTCGGTGTACATCGTTATATCGCCCTGTGTGCCTGCAAAGTTCACAAGGCAGACGTTGCCGTTTATCTCATAATAGGTGTCGGTTATGTGGTTTATGCCGAGCATAGAGAGATATTCTTCAGCCTTTGCGACAGCCTCAAGAGCGGTGACAGAGCGTGTCGGAACACTTCTGCCGCAGAGCATATAGCTGAGATAACCTCCGTTTTTTGTCACGGCTATGGTGGTGCTGTCCTTTGTAAAGACGTAGGACGGCATTTTTCCCTGTTCGTCGTTTTTGTCATCGTGAGACAAGCCCACAGTGCCGCAGGCTTTCTCAGCTTTTTTCAGTGCGTCCGAAAGGGTGACTGCCGATGCGGATTTCAGCATTTCGGGATTTTTTTCGAGTATATGGTCGGAGAAGGGTCCGTCATATATAAGCGTCGGGTAGTTGTCATAGCCTTCTTCAAAATCGGTGAAGCCCTCCGTTATATACGAAGGCTCATCGCTGTTTTTTGCTTCCTGCACTTCTGTTGCGGCTTTTTCAAAGGATAATTCGCCGTTTGTTATGCGCTGTTCCACCTTCCACATATTGTCGGCAAGGCGGTCGGCGTATTCACCGAGCGTTTTAAGCGATTTTCTGTCATTCTCCGTCAGCGTTTCTCCGTCGGAATAACGCTTTGCAAGGCTCTTCGAGAAGTTGCCCACCTGCGACAGAAATTTATAGGTGTTTTCAAGATGAAGCTCGGATACCGGAAGCTCGGCAAGTGAGGCTTTTGCTGTGGATGCATCGCTCCACAGCTTTGACGAAAGCTGTGTCATCATCTCCGATGTGCCTGCATACATACCCTTGTAAAGCGTGTTCTTGATGTTGTCGATCTCGGCTGACAGATCCTCTACATTTCGTGTCATACTTTGCTCAAAGTTCCTTTTATAACGGACGGAGCTGTTCATATTCAGTGTGGCAGATATGCCTGCGGCAACCGATACGGCGGTAAAAAAGCTGATTATCCGCACAAAACAACGTTTTGAAATATACATATTATGTTCTTCCTTTCATAAAATCGGCGGTAATGCGTATACAAGGTTATTTTTTCATAAAAATTTCAGAATATACCCTGTTTTTTTATCGCAAAATGGTGTATAATTAAGACGATTATAGACAAGCGGGCAACGCCCTATAGATAAGTGGGCGAAGTCCCAATGAAAAGGAGACGGAATTTTGATATATCTGGATAATGCCGCCACTACAAAGCCCTGCGAGCAGGCAATAAAAGCGGCTGAAGATGCTGCAAGAAGCTGTTTCGGCAATGTATCGTCACTGCACAGGCTCGGTATTGAGTCTGAAAAGCTGATGAACAGTGCAAAGAAAACGATTCTTAAAAAGCTGGGGCTGCAGGGAGAAATATATTTTACATCGGGTGCGACTGAAAGCAACAACCTTGCGATAAGAGGTGTAGCGGACGCTTATAAGCGCAGGGGGAACAAGATAGTTACCACGGCTATGGAGCATCCATCCGTAGCAAGAACGATGGATTATCTTGAAAAGCTGGGCTTTGAAATAGTCCGTTTGTCGCCTAAGGATGCTATTGATAATTTCGAGCAGTATATTGCGGATAATGTCACACAGGATACTATACTTGTATCGTGTATGGCTGTAAACAACGAGAACGGCTTTAAGGTCGATACCGAAAAGCTGTACAGACTCGTAAAAAATGCGAACAGCGAAACTATCGTTCATATAGACGGCGTACAGGGCTTTTGCAAAGTGCCGCTTAAAGGTGATCTTATCAGTCTTTCGGGACATAAGATACACGGCTTTAAGGGCATAGGAGCAATGTACTGTGCGGATAAGATAAGATTCACTCCGCTTGTATACGGCGGAGGACAGCAGAAAAATCTGCGTCCGGGAACAGAGCCTACCGAGCTTATAGCATCATTTGAGGCGGCTGTGAAGGCATACCCTACCGACCTTACACATTACAAGGAGCTGAACGGTTATCTGCGTGACAGGCTTTCGAAAATGGAGGACGTTTATATAAACAGTCCGGACAACAGCGTGTATAACATACTGAGTTTCTCTGTGCTTGGGGTGAGAAGCGAGATAATGCTTCATTCGCTCGAAGAAAAAGAGATTTATGTGAGCAGCGGCTCCGCCTGCTCAAAGGGCAAGATAAGCTCGGTGCCCGACGCTTTCGGAATGAACAGCGAAAGAGCGGACAGCACTATAAGAGTGAGCTTTTCGATGGAAACAACAAAGGAAGACATTGACGCACTTTGCGATGAAATAGAAAACGGCATTTCACGGTTCAGACGTACAAAGAAAAGCCGTAGGAAAGGAAACATATAATGAACGAACTTATAATGGCAAAATACGGCGAGATAGCGCTGAAAGGGCTTAACAAAGGCACTTTTGAGGATATACTCGTAAAGAATATCAGAAGAAGACTGCGTCACTGCGGTAAATTTCATTACATGAGAAAGCAGTCTACCATATACATAGAGCCTGTCGGCGAATGCGACCTTGACGAAGTTATCGAAAAGCTGAAGGTAATATTCGGTATAGGCGCATTACAGCGTTGTGCGGTGTTTGAAAAGGATTTCGAGCAGATAAAGTCGCAGGGCGTACCTTATCTTGAAAATGCACTCAAAAACGCAAAAACGTTCAAGGTTGACGCAAAGCGTTCAGATAAATCGTTCCCTATGAAAACTCCCGAAATACAGGCGGAGCTTGGCGGTGCTATACTTGAAGCGTATCCTCATCTGTCTGTAGACGTTCATAATCCCGAAATTACCGTAATGTGCGAGATAAGGGACAAGGGTGCGTATGTCAGTGCCGAGCGCATAATCGGTGCGGGCGGTATGCCTGTAGGCAGTTCGGGCAAGGCTCTGCTTTTATTGTCTGGCGGTATCGACAGCCCTGTTGCAGGCTATATGATGGCAAAACGTGGTCTTATTGTGGACGGTATACACTTTGTAAGCCCTCCGTATACATCCGAGCGTGCGCTGATGAAGGTTGAAACGCTTTGCGAAAAGCTGACAAGCTATTGCGGAGATATCAGATTCTACTGCGTTCCGTTTACGGAGATACAGGAAGCACTGAGGGATAACTGCCCCGAAGAATTTTTCACAATAATTATGCGCAGGCTTATGGTGAAAATTGCCAACATAATTGCCGAAAGAAACGAGTATGGCGCACTTGTCACAGGCGAAAGCGTGGGACAGGTGGCAAGTCAGACGTTAAAGGCTATACAGTGTACCGATGCCGCCGCAGAATATCCGGTATTCCGCCCTGTTATCGGTATGGATAAGAAGGAAATTATAGATATAGCACGAAAGATAGATACGTTTGAAACATCGACCCTGCCTTATGAGGACTGCTGTACGGTATTTACGCCGAAGCACCCCAAGACACGCCCTGTATTTGACGAGGTCATAAAGGCTGAGCAGTCGTTTGACTTTGCACCTCTCATAGAAAAGGCTGTAGAGGGTACAACGGTAAAGCTGTTCAGGATCGAGAGCAAGGAAGAACAGGAATAATGGGTTGTCAAAAAGCCTCTAAAGTTGTCGTGAATGGGGTTGAGGGGCGAAGCCCCCAACAGGGACTAGGGGCGGTAGCCCCAGTAATATAGCCCCTTCCCGAGGGGAAGGGGTTTGGGGTTAGGGATTGAGAATAGATTGCTTTTCTCAAAAACAAACTTTTTCTTAAAGTTGCAGGAATAAACCTTGATAAAAAGGAGATGTGGCTTTATGAGCCGTATCGGAGAGCTTCAGCTCGATATTGACAAAACCGCCGGAAATGTAGTACAATTATTAGTTAGCAAGGGAAAGAAAATAGCCTGTGCGGAGAGCTGTACAGGCGGTCTTATCAGCGCCGCAATAACTTCCGTAAGCGGTTCTTCAGCCGTAATGGATATGAGCATCTGCACCTATGCCATAAGCGCAAAGGAGCGGTTTATAGGCGTACCTGCCGCAATAATAGATAAATACGGTGTGGTCAGCGCCGAAACCGCAGCGGCTATGGCTGAAGGGGTAAGAAAGACGGCAGGAAGCGATATAGGAATATCGGTAACAGGCATAGCAGGCCCTACGGGAGCTGAGCCGGGCAAGCCTGTCGGTACTGTATATATCGGGCTGAGCGTGGCAGGAAACACGCAGGCACGGCTTGCTTTTACCGACCCAATGCTTGCAAAAGACGAAAATGCAAGAGAATATATAAGAAAAAACACGGTGCTTACCGCTTTGCAGTGGGTTGCCGAAAACATATAATAAGAGCAAGAGAAAACACACAAGCAAGGAGACTGTTATGGAAAGCGATAACAAATTTGAAAATGATACAGGCAGTATGTCTGTTGACGAGATAATCGCAGATATTGACAGAAAGACAGCAAACGCAGAGGTGCTTGAAGAGAACTCGGCAGGCGTTACCCCGGAGGGCGAAAATGAGATGTCAGACGAACAGGCCGCAGTCAGTGCGGACGAAGCCGATACCGCCGCCGAACATATACCGGTCGATGATGAAAGCACGATAGACGAGCTTTCAGGTGCCGATGAAATGTCGGACGGTCAGGAGGCACTTGAAGAAAAAAGCGCCGAATTAGCCGAAGAAGCAAACGTTGATGCGACAGCGAAAAAAGAGAAAAAGCCTAACTTCTTTTATCGCCTTGTAAGAGGCATTATCCCGTGGAAAGGCGACGATACCGGACTTGTAATAAGAAAAATCATATTTATAGTGGCATTTATAGTTTTTCTGGCGACAGCTATACCGCTTCTTGCGGATATACTTTCTATGTACAAGGACGAGCAGGTAAGCAAGGGTATTTCGCAGATGTATCAGCTTGATGCCAATACGGATGTTCCCGAAAATAACAAGGATATACTTCCCTCGTTCAAGAAACTTCTTGAAATAAATCCCGACACAGTGGGATATATAAAGATAGACGGCACTCTTGTGGATTATCCCGTTGTAAAGGGAACCGATAACGACTATTACCTTACCCATGACTTTTATAAGAACGAAAGCCGCAGCGGTACGGTAATGATGGATTACCGCAACAAAGTGACGGCTGACGGTCACTCGGGCAATCTGGTGCTGTACGGTCACAATATGGCGGTAGGCACATTCTTTGCACCGCTGAACGAATACTGGCGCACAATGTACGATTCGTATGACGAGCCGAGCAAGTCTTTCTACAAAGAGCATCCCGTTATAAGATTCGATACATTATATGAGCAGGCAGAGTGGAAGGTTTTCGGCTTCGGCATATTCAATGTTGCCGAGTCAAGAGGAGAAGTGTATGAATATAATCAGAAGCTCGATTTCACCTCCGAAGACGATTTCAACGATTATATCATAAATATAATGGACAGAAGCGATATTTTCACCGATGTCGATTTAAAATACGGCGATGATATTCTTACGCTTTCAACGTGCTGCTGGCCTTACGAGGGCAGTGGCGACACGGTAAGACTTGCGATATTCGCAAGGAAGATAAGGAAAGGCGAAAGCGACAGCGTTGATGTGGAAAAGGCTGTCGGAAATCCTTATGTAAGGCGCTGGCAGTGGGTATACGACAAAGTAAGCGGAGGATATGACTGGTTCCAGAGCACATGGGACAGAAGAAAGCTGTTAAGCTATGATGCGGAAGACGCAAAGCGTGACAACTATTCCTTCCCGGATAAGACAGACTGACGCTAAGCCCGGTCACGTTAAATATAAGGAGCATAAATGACAACATACATGGAAAAGTATCCACGCCGTAACGGTGTGGCTACAAAAAAGCCGGGTTTTTGGAAAAGACTTATCAAGGGCATTATCCCGTGGAAAGGCGACAGTGCGGCGGCGGTCATCAGAAAACTGGTGTTTATAATCGCACTGATCATATTTCTTGCCACGGCTATACCGCTTGTTTCGGACGTATTTATGATGTTCCGTGACCAGTGGAGAAGTCAGGGAATATCGAACATATATATTCCCGACGGAAACAGCGGCGGTGCAAGCAAGGAAATACTTCCCTCGTTCAAGAAGCTGCTTGAAATAAATCCCGATACGGTAGGCTACCTCAAAATAGACGGTACGGCGATTGATTATCCTGTTGTAAAAGGAAAAGATAACGACTACTATCTCACGCACGATTTCTACGGAGAAAAGAGCAAGAGCGGTTCTGTAATGATGGACTGCAACTGTGTGGTTTCTCCGGATGGAAATTCGGGCAATATGGTGCTTTACGGTCATAATATGGCTGTCGGCACGTTCTTTGCCTGCCTCAGTGAATACTGGAGAACGCTTTATGACAGCTATGATGCGCCGTCAATGCAGTTCTACAAGGATCATCCGACCATAACGTTCAATACCCTTTATGAAGAAGCAGAGTGGAAGATATTCGGCATAGGGCTTTTCAATATCTATGAAGAATACGGTGAAGTGTACTATAATTACAATAATAAGCACGACTTTACTTCCCGTGACGACTTCAACAATTTTATAATTGATCTTATGGACAGAAGTGATATTTTCACCGATGTAGATATAGAGTACGGTGACGATATATTGACACTTTCTACTTGCTATTGGCCGTTCCGCTCGGATATGGACAATGTGCGTCTTGCGATATTTGCAAGAAAGGTACGTCCCGGTGAAAGCACCTATGTCGATGTAAGCAAGGCTAAGGTGAACACTTATGTAAAGCGTTGGCAGTGGGTATATGATAATATCGGCGGCGGATACGACTGGTCACAGAGCAACTGGGACAGAAGAAAGCTGCTCAGCTATACAGCGGAAGATGCGGAAAGGGACGGTTACACGTTTATTGACGACATAAACGACAGTGACGGAATATATGATTATAACAACGGCGACGGATATGATTATTGATATTGTCGCCTGACGTTGTGCGAGGCGGTGTGGCTTTGGAAGAACAGAATGAAACAAAAACGGCAAAACAGCCGGTCATAAGCGGCAATGTGCTGTGGGTGGCACTCGGTGCTTGTGTGGTATGGCTTGCGACTGTCGGCGTAATGCTGATAATGAAGCTGACACAGCCGCCTTTGCCGCCGAATATGCTGGATTACACCTGTACGCTTGATGTTGACATACCTGCCGAACCGGTTGTTCCTGAAAAGAAAAAGCCGTCAATATTGCCTGAATACCGTGAGATGTATGAAAAAAATCACGATATGGCAGGATGGCTGAAAATAGAAGGCACCAATGTCGATTATCCTGTTATGCACGTAAAAGGGTTCGACCCGAAAAAGCCGATCGACTACGGAGAAGTGTACGATAAGAATATGTTTTATCTGACGCACGACTTCGATAAGGAGTACAGCTATTCAGGGAGCGTTACGGCGGATTATTGCGCACATATCGGCAGTGATTACCGTTCACCGAATATCCTGCTGTACGGTCACAATATGTCAAACGGGACTTTTTTCCGTGATGTAAACAAGTTCGATGTTCTCTACTATGGCAGAGAGATGTATGATGAGCATCCTGTCATACAGTTTGACACGATATACGAAAAGGGTCTGTATAAGATATTTGCTATGATGCAGGTCAATGTCGAAAAAGCAGACGGTGAAGTATTCTACTATACGGCTGCATATACTTTCAAGAATAAAAAAGAATTCATTGATTACTATGCAAAGGTTCTTGACCGCAGCTTTATATACACACCGCAGGTAGATCTGAAATACGGCGATGAGGTGATCGCACTGTCAACCTGCGATTTTCCTTTCGGCAAGAGCAAGAATATAAGATATGTGCTTTTTGCAAGGAGAGTGCGTGAGGGAGAAGATCCTACAGTGGATGTATCTAAGACGATCATCAATTACGATCCGCTTTATTATGATTACTGGTACAGCGTAAACGGCGGTTCGTGGGGCGGAAGGAACTGGGATCCCGCACTTTTAAAAGGCTATAAGCCGAAGAAGAGCAGTTGATATAGTAATCCTACGGTAATTATCACAGCAAAAGGAAGGTTAGAAGATGCCTGATTACAAATCGGTCGTAGTATCGACCGCAGATAAGAAGAAAAAGAAGAAAAAGAAAAAGGAAAACGCCGCTTTAGCCATTGTCAAGGGTCTTATCCCGTGGAAAGGCGACAGCGTAGGCGAGATTATCCGAAAGATAGTTTTCCTTGTGTCGATAGTCGCTCTTTGCGTGGCAGTGCTTATAATCATTGATAAATATATGTTCGAGCCTGAAAGGCAGAGAAAAGAGTATCAGAGCAGCATATTACAGCTGGGAAACCACGAGCCGACCGCAGAGGAAATAGCCGAGCTTCCCGAAAAAGCCATAAACACCGAATATGCGCCTTTTTATGCGATAAATAACGATTTTGTCGGCTGGCTGAGCATAAAAGGCATAAATGTAAACTATCCTGTAGTACAGGGCGAAAACAATACCGAATATCTTGAAAAGGACTTTTACGGCAATTACAGTAAGAACGGTACTATTTTTGCGGATTATGAGAACGAATTCAAGAATACGGGCGAAACGTCCGCAAATACGATTCTTTACGGTCATAACCTGCGTACCGAAAACTTCTTTGCCGAAATAACCGAGTACAGAAGAGTAAATCTTGACGAAAGCCTTGAGTTTCTGAAAGAGCATCCTGTGATTGAGTTCAATACGCTGTACGAAAAGGCAAAGTATAAGATTTTCTCTGTAATGCTTATCAATACGAGGGAGGAATACGGCGACGTGTTCAATTATCCCGCCATACTGAATTTTGCAAACAGGGATGAATTCAATTATTTCACATCCGAATGCCTTGACAGGAGCGAATTCTTCACAGGCGTTGATATGAAATACGGCGATAAGTTCCTTACGCTGTCCACCTGCGAGTTCGAGGTGGGTCTTTACGATATGCGTATCGTTGTTGTTGCGAGAAAGGTTCGTGACGGCGAGTCGGATTCGTTCACAGACAAGCAGATAGACAGCTTCAAGCGTAACCCCGACCCGAAGCAGTGCCGAACGATAAGAGAGCTTTACTATTACGGCGAGGAATGGAGCGGAAGGTACTGGGATCCTGCGTGGATAGAAGGCTTCAAGAAGGATAGTTCGTTCAAGACGGAAAGCTCCGACTGATAAAAGAAAGCGGAAAATGTAACATAAAGGAGGAATTTAATGCAGAAGGCATCAATAGGAAAGATACTGCTCGCTCTCGTTATATCCTGCGTATACATTTACCTGTTCGGAATAGTTCAGGTTGTTCATGTAAGCGCAGACAATGAAAGAGAGATAGAGGTATCTATCCCTGAAGCGACAACATCTGCCGAAACCGAAAAAACTCCCGAAACTACAACAATTAAGCTGCAAGACGACAAAAAACCTACACTTGCCGATGTAAAGGCACAGACTACAGCAACCACCAAGGCGGAAACTACAACAACTACGGTAAAAAAACGCACACCCACACCTGCGGCGGATAATACCGTTATAATCCCCGAAACAACAACTGTCACAACAACCACAGCGGCAACAACTGCCGCACCGGAAACCACAACGGCTGAAACAACATCTGCACCGACGCCGACGCCCGATAACAGCGGCGAGGAGCAGTTATCGGTATACGATCAGGTGACCGGTACATATTACACGGCAGGTGCAAGAGAGATAATTGCGAGGGCGGTAGTCGGCGAGATATGGAACGAGTTCCCCGATGAAGCGGTAAAAGCGCAGGCGGTAGCGGAATACACCTATATCAAAAAGAACAACGAAATGGGCGTCAGCCCCACGACAGCACTAAAAACAGACGTATATGACAGGATATACAAGCTGGTTGACGAGGTGCTGGGCGAAGCCATCTACTATAACGGCGAGATGATACAGTGTTCGTTCTTTGCATCCTCGTGCGGCTATACCAACAGTGCCGAGAATGTATGGGGTGTTGATTATCCGTATCTCAGAAGCGTTGATTGTCCTCTTGACAAGACGACCGACCCTAACTGGGGCAGTACCGACAGCTATTCTTCGGATTATATAAAGAATGCTGTTCAGAATACACTCGGAATAGCGCTCACAGGCGACCCGTCAAAGTGGTTCAAGATAAATTCAAGACTTGATAACAGGGAACACGGCTGGGTAACGTCAATTTCTGTCGGCGGTATGACAAAGGCAAACGGCAATACAATAGACGGCAGAACGATAAGAGAAAAGGTACTCGGTTATTCGCTGAAAAGTGCGGCTTTTGATCTGAAATACGACAAAAGTAGCGACAAGTTCATCTTTACGACCTACGGTCACGGTCACGGTGTGGGAATGTCGCAGTACGGCGCAAAGGCTTTCGCCGAAAACGGCTACACATATAAGCAAATTTTACAGCATTACTTCACCGGCGTGGAGATACATTAAGATTATTGCGAAAGGACATCGGGAGGTGTCCTTTTTATATAATTGACAGTGACGATATATTGTGATATAATACTGATATGTTTAATTTTACGGAGGAGGCATCATGAATACCAACACACGCAAAACCAACATCTTTATCACGATCGGAGCAATAACATTACTTGTTCACGCAATCGGATTTATACTTCCGTGGTGCAATATGAACGGAGTTAAAGTTCAAGAGGGACTTGCATTTATCGCAGGCGGAAGCTGGGTCGCAATTGCTCTTTGTTTGGGTTTCGAACTGTATTTTGCATTTGTCAGATGGCAAAGCAGAAAGCTTGTGGCAGTATGCAGGGCTTTGTCGGTCGGGGCTTCAATAGCGGCACTAGTAACCGAGATTGTTATAATATCCGATATAAAGATCGGTATGGCGAGTTTCGGGGTCGGAATCTACATTTGCATTATTACACTTGCGGTAAATATAATATGCTGCACGGCTGTATGCGTGCAGGCAATAAAAGACGGCATGGTACAAAACGCGTGACGATAATAAAAGGACATCGGGAGGTGTCCTTTTATTGCTTTATGATGCGGTTTCGCCATTGACAAAAACGCTGTATAGTGTTAAAATAAAACGATAGGATTTTTTATCCGTTATTATAAATAATCTGAGTGTAAAGAAAAAGGAATGAAAGAAATGAGAAATCTGACGGGTGCAGATATAATCTGCGAATGTCTGATAGAGCAGGGCGTTGACACCGTTTTCGGCTATCCCGGCGGCGCAGTTCTGAACATCTACGACAGCTTATACAATTACAGTGACAAAATACATCACGTTCTGACGGCACACGAGCAGGGCGCAAGCCATGCGGCTGACGGCTACGCACGTTCGACAGGCAGGACGGGCGTTGTTATAGCAACATCGGGTCCGGGCGCGACAAACCTTGTAACAGGTATCGCAACGGCTTATATGGACAGTGTGCCTATGGTGGCTATTACGGGCAACGTTGCTTGTTCGCTTTTAGGCCTTGACAGCTTCCAGGAAGTTGATATAACAGGCATTACAATGCCGATAACAAAGCATAACTTCATCGTAAAGGACGTAAACAAGCTGGCAGATACACTGCGTGAGGCTTTCTACATAGCAGGAAGCGGAAGAAAGGGTCCTGTTCTTGTCGATGTTCCCAAGGATATAACGGCGCAGAAGGCGGATTTTGCAAACAAGCCCTTAAAGCCGTATACGGTAAATGTTACTATGCACCAGGATGGCTGTATAGCAAAGGCGGCGGAGCTGATAAAGAACGCTGAACGTCCGTTCCTTTATACAGGCGGCGGTATCTACGGCGAGGACGGTGCAAAGACATTAAAGGCTTTTGCCGAGCTTATTGACGCTCCCGTATCATCTTCACTTATGGGTCAGGGCAGCTTTGACGAAACCGACAGCAGATATATGGGTATGCTCGGTATGCACGGAACAAAGACATCGGCAGAGGCAATAAAGAACTGCGACCTGTTCATCGGCATCGGCACAAGATTCTCAGACAGAGTAATAGGTAATCCGCAGACCTTCGCCCCTGACGCAAAGGTACTTCATATAGACATCGACCCTGCTGAAATAAACAAGAACATAAAGGTTTATCATCAGGTTATCGGCGACAGCACAGATGTTATGAAAAAGCTGATAAAGCTAATCCCTCAGCAGTCGCACAGCGGTTGGATGAAAAAGATAGAGGCTTGGGAAAAGCAGTACGAGTGCAGGCAGAAGGGTACAGACGAGCTTACTCTTACTCCTCAGCACCTTATCGAAACGCTTGACAAGCTGACAGACGGCGAGGCGCTTATCGCAACCGAGGTAGGTCAGTCGCAGATGTGGGCGGCTCAGTATTACGCATATAAGCATCCTCATCAGCTTATAACAAGCGGCGGTCTCGGCACTATGGGCTACGGACTTGGTGCGGCTATCGGTGCAAAGTGCGGAAACCCCGACAAGACGGTTGTAAACATTGCAGGTGACGGCAGCTTCCATATGAACTTAAACGAGCTTGTAACGCTGTCAAAGCACAATATACCTGTAGTTGAGCTTGTTATCAACAATAACGTTCTCGGTATGGTTCGCCAGTGGCAGAGATTGTTCTACGGCAAGAGATTTTCACAGACGACGCTTGACCGTCCTACAGATTATATGAAGCTCGGAGAAGCGTTCGGCATAAAGTCGTTTGTTATAGACAGCGAGGACAAGTGCGAGGAGATACTGCGTGAGGCTCTTGAGGTTTCAAAAACAGCCCCCGTGCTTATCGAGGCGAGAATAGACAAGGATATAAACGTTCTTCCTATGGTACCGGCAGGAAAATCCATAACTGAGCCTATCCTTGAGATAGAAATCGACGACTGAACGGAGGCAGAAAAATGACAGAGAGAAACGTAATTTCCGTCTGCGTAAACAACGGCATCGGCGTACTCGGCAGAGTAACGGGTCTGTTCAGCCGCAGAGGATATAATATAATAAGTCTTAACGTTGCGGAAACCGAAAACCTCGGCATTTCCCGTATGACAATAGTTGCAGACGGCGACGAGGGCGTAATGGAACAGTTGGTAAAACAGCTCCGCAAGCTCTATGACGTATCGGAGGTCAAGGTACTGCATAACGCTGTATGCCGTGAGCATATCATTATGAAGGTCGGCAACGGCCCTGCGTCACGTCAGCCTGTGATAGAGATTGCAAATCTTTTCAGAGCGAAGGTCGTAAACGTAGCGGAGAGCAGACTTATGCTTGAGCTTACTGGCGAACCCGAAAAGATAGATTCATTCATAGGACTTCTTCAGCCCTACGGAGTAAAAGAGATCGTAAGAACGGGCATTTCGGCACTTGAACGTGATTAACGTAAACAAATCATAAGGCACAGCTTGTAACGAGCGGCAGAAGAAAGGCAGGACAAACACATGGGCATGACAATGAGCCAGAAGATACTGGCAAAGCACGCAGGACTTGAAAGCGTAAGAGAGGGTCAGCTTATAAGAGCAAAGCTGGATATGGTACTCGGTAACGATATTACAAGCCCCGTTGCGATAAACGAGTTCAACAAGGCAGGCTTCGGCGGCATATTCAACAAGGATAAGATTTCTCTTGTAATGGATCACTTCACACCGAACAAGGACATCAAGGCGGCTACTCAGTGCAAGCAGTGCAGAGAGTTCGCAGGAAAGTACGATATTACAAATTATTACGATGTAGGCGAAATGGGCATCGAACACGCACTTCTTCCCGAAAAAGGTCTTATAGGTCCGGGCGAGCTGTGCATAGGCGCAGACAGCCACACCTGTACATACGGCGCACTCGGCGCATTCTCAACGGGCGTAGGCTCGACCGATATGGCGGCAGGCATGGCAACAGGCGAGGCGTGGTTTAAGGTTCCCTCCGCTATAAAGTTCAACCTGACAGGAAAGCTTAACAAGTATGTAAGCGGCAAGGACGTTATTCTTCACATAATCGGTATGATAGGCGTTGACGGCGCACTTTATCAGTCTATGGAATTTACCGGCGAGGGCTTGAAGAGCCTTTCGATAGACGACAGACTTTGCATTGCCAATATGGCTATCGAAGCCGGCGCAAAGAACGGTATATTTGAAGTTGACGAGATAACAATGGCATATATGAAGGAAAGAGCAGACCGTGACTTTGATATATTCAAGGCTGACGAGGACGCTGTATATTCAAGAGTTATCGACATTGACCTGTCAACCGTAAAGCAGACGGTTTCATTCCCTCATCTGCCCGAAAACACAAAGACCGTTGACGAGATTACAGAGGATATAAAGATTGACCAGGCAGTTATAGGTTCATGTACAAACGGCAGAATAAGCGATATGCGTATCGCCGCTGAGATTCTCAAGGGTAAGCATATTGCAAAGGGCGTAAGATGTATCGTAATCCCCGGCACTCAGAAGGTATATCTCCAGTGCATAAAGGAAGGTCTTGCAGAGATATTTGTAAATGCAGGCTGTGTGCTTTCTACTCCTACCTGCGGTCCGTGTCTCGGCGGCCATATGGGTATACTGGCGGCAGGAGAACGTGCTATTTCCACCACAAACAGAAACTTTGTAGGAAGAATGGGACACGTTGACAGCGAGGTTTATCTTGCAAGCCCGGCAGTTGCGGCAGCAAGTGCTATAGCAGGTAAGATAACAGGCATAAAGTAAGGTGAGAATATGGTAAAGCATATAATAATCTGGAACCTGAAGGACGAGCTTTCGGCTGAAGAAAAGAAGGAAAGATGCCGTCTTATAAAGCAGGGTCTTGAAAGCCTTGCAGGCAAGATAGACGGACTTCTTGAAATCAAAGTCATAACCGATATTCTCGGTTCTTCTACGGGCGACCTTATGCTTGACAGCACATTCGAAAGTGCAGAAGCGTTAAAGGGCTATTCCACCCATCCCGAACACGTTAAGGTAGCCGACAGCACGGTAAGACCTTACACGGCAAGACGCAGCTGCGTAGATTTTGAAATATAAGAAAGGACAGACATATATGAAGGCACACGGTACAGTACACAAATACGGTGACAACGTTGATACCGACGTTATCATTCCTGCAAGATACCTTAATACAGCCGACCACAAGGAGCTTGCAAGTCACTGTATGGAGGACATAGACAAGGACTTTGTAAAGAATGTAAAGGACGGCGACATTATAGTCGCTAATATGAATTTCGGCTGCGGAAGCTCAAGAGAACACGCACCTATCGCAATCAAGGCAAGCGGAATTTCCTGCGTTATCGCAAGCACATTTGCAAGAATATTCTACCGCAACGCTATCAATATCGGACTTGCAATCTTAGAATGCGACGAGGCTGCCAAGGATATTGAGAACGGCAACGAGGTCGAGGTTGACTTTGATACGGGAGTTATAACAAATGTGACAAAGGGCTGTACATACAAGGCTGAGCCTTTCCCCGAATTCATCAAGGATATAATCAACAAGGGCGGTCTGCTGAACTCCTTAAAGAAGTAAGACCGCAGAAAGCGTTATGCTATGAGGGTAGATATAAAAGCGTTATCGGACAGTGAACTGCAAGAGCAGGGTTTTAACAATACATCGGGCGGAATGCACGGCTTCGGACTTTATACGGATGATGTGCTGTCTGCTGTCTGCATAACAACAGAAATACCCGACAGCCTGAACAAAGAGGTCAGACTGGAGAAGCTGTTTGTCTGCGAGGAAGAAAGGCATTACGGCGTTGCCAGAAAACTGCTGAACCACACGCTCAGAACGATGCGTGCCTGCGGATATAAGTATGCCGTAGCGACCCCCGACAGCGAGGATGCAGTACGATTTCTTGTCAGATTCGGCTTTGAAAAGGCGGAGGGAAAATCCGCTTTATACAAAATAGAGCTTTAAGCTCAGAGAAAGGATATTACCTATGGAAAAGAATATTGCCGTTATCAAGGGCGACGGAATAGGTCCTGAGATAGTTACCGAAAGCATGAAGGTGCTTGATAAGGTGGCAGAAAAGTTCGGTCACAAGTTCAACTACACACAGCTTCTTATGGGCGGATGCTCAATTGACGCAAACGGCGTACCGCTGACCGACGAAACGATAGCCGCCTGCAAAGCGTCAGACGCTGTGCTTATGGGTTCTATCGGCGGTGATACGACAACATCGCCGTGGTATAAGCTCCCTGCAAATCTGCGTCCCGAGGCAGGTCTGCTCGGTATAAGAAAAGCACTCGGACTGTTTGCAAATCTTCGTCCCTGCCTGCTTTATCCGGAGCTTGCAGGCGCTTGCCCCTTAAAGACAGAGATAAGCGCTAAGGGCTTTGATATGCTCATTATGCGTGAGCTTACCGGCGGTCTTTACTTCGGCGCAAGAAAGACCGAAGAAGTAAACGGCGTTATGACAGCTACCGACACGCTTACATACAGCGAGGACGAGATCCGCAGAATCGCAATCAAGGCATTTGACGTTGCGATGAAGAGAAGAAAAAAGGTAACAAGCGTTGACAAGGCTAACGTTCTTGATTCTTCAAGGCTGTGGAGAAAGGTCGTTACCGAAGTGGCAAAGGATTATCCCGAGGTTACTCTTGAGCATATGCTCGTTGACAACAGCGCAATGCAGCTTGTAAAGGATCCTGCACAGTTTGACGTTATGGTAACGGAGAATATGTTCGGCGATATTCTGTCGGACGAGGCAAGTATGATTACAGGCTCTATCGGTATGCTCCCCTCTGCCAGCATGAACGAAACAAAGTTCGGTCTGTATGAGCCGAGCGGCGGTTCTGCTCCCGACATTGCAGGTCAGAACAAGGCAAATCCGATAGCTACCATACTTTCAGCCGCAATGATGCTCCGTTACAACTTTGATATGGTGAAGGAAGCTGACGCAGTTGAAAATGCAGTAAGCAAGGTACTGAAGGACGGTTTCCGCACAGGCGATATTATGAGCGAGGGTATGACAAAGCTGTCCTGCTCGGAGATGGGCGACAAGATAGCAGAGAATATATAACAATAATTTCAGCCGCAGTGAAAACTGCGGCTGATTTATATGCATAAAAAAGCTGTGACGGAATATTACTTTCCGTCACAGCTGATTTGTTTATCTTTGGTCTTACTGCTGAATACCGTTATTGTTGAAGTTGTTGTTTGTGGTGTCAGCAGTAGTGTTGTTAATGGGCGTAGCGTAATTTGCGTTGCTGTAGCCCGTGCTTGCGTTGGGGTTATAGGTGTTGTTCATATTGGCATTGTAGCCGTTATTCATATTGGGGTTATAACCGTTGTTCATATTGGGATTGTAGCCGTTATTCATATTGGGATTGTAGCCGTTATTCATGTTGGGGTTGTAGCCGTAGTTCATACCGGGCTTGTAGAAGTCCTCGTCCTTTGCGCAAAGGAGAAGGATACCGCCTACAAAGCTGCAGAACAACAGAACACAAACGCTTATGCCTGTTGAGGGGCGCTGACCCTTGCTCATCTGGCTTAATGCGATACCGCCGAAGATAAGCGGAAGTATCATCCAGAATCCGCAGACCATACTTAAAATAATAAATACCTGTGCCGCTGTTTTCATAATTTCATACCTCTTTTTTCAATAAGTGACACACTTTCCTTACTTGTGTATCTTTTGTCAGTATACCACATCAGTACACCGGTGTCAATATTTTCTGTTAACAGTTCTTAATTTTCCGTCAAGGATTTTTATCCCTGCGGTTGTTGTATATGAACATCGCAATGCCTACGCCGCATATTATCACATATCCGATAAAGCTCCATATATCAGGCAATTGTGAGAACAAGATAAATCCGAGCAGTGCCGAAAAGATTATCTGCGAATAATCGTATACCGATATTTCCTTTGCAGGAGCGAATTTATATGCCGCTGTGATGCTGAACTGACCGCCTGCCGCCGCAAGTCCCGCACCGAGCAGTACGAGCCACTGCTGCCAAGTCATAACGTGAAAATCAAACAGTAAAAACGGCAATGTTACAAGGCAGGAGAAGCCCGAGAAGAAGAACACGATATAAGGTCCTTTTTCGCCTCTGATGCCGAGCCACCTTACCGCCGTATAAGCCGCACCTGCGCCCATACCGCCGAGGAAACCGAGCAGTGACGGCACAAGCTCCAGATTTGCAAGGCTCGGCTTTATTATAAGCAGACTTCCTGCAAATGCGACTATTACACCGAGCGTCTGCACTAAATTTGTACGTTCCCGAAGGAACATTGCCGAAAATACGATAACGAAGAACGGCGACATTTTGTTCAGCATTGCCGCATCGGATAACGCTAAATGGTCTACCGCATAGAAGTTGCAGAGTATTCCGAGCGTTCCGCACACCGAGCGTATCAGCAGTGCGCCGATGTTGCTTTTTTTCTGCGGCAGAAAAGAGCCTTTCTGCCTTATCAGTATCGCCGCCGCAAATATGAAAGCGACAAGATTTCTGAAAAAACTCTTTTGTACAGACGGCAGATCGCCTGCCAGCCTTACGAACGCACCCATAAAAGCAAAGCAAAAGGCGGAGCTGATAATGCACAGCACGCCTTTGTGCTTCGGGGATATTTTACTGAGAATTTCCGCCATACTCAACCACCTGTTTTTGCTTCGTCAAACGGCAGTAGTACGGTTTCGGGCAGTGTTATTTCTCCGCCCGATGAGAAAAGCTCGGGGCGGTCGAACTTGTAGCTTATCCTGAGCGAACTTACAGCCTTTGTTATTTCCTCGTTTGTAAGTCCCGACCTGTCGATAACGAATATGAGCGAAACCTTACTGCTGTTGAAACGGTCTATTGACGAAATGTTTGTTTCCTTCAGTACAAAAGCCTGTTTGTCATACGGTATATCGTCAATGGAAAACTGTATGTTGTTTATTTTGTACATACCTATGTTTGTAAAGTCAAACACCATCTCAACACGCAGATAGTTTTCGGATTTTGTCATATCAAAATCCGTGTCGCTCAGCAGCTTGCTTGTAGACCTACTGTCAAGGTGAGTACCGTCCTTCAGCTTATCGTATACGTTTTTTATCATATTGTCAAAGCTCTGTCCGCTGTAGCTGTACAGCCGTGTGTACGCATATTGTGCCTTTACGGGAAAAGCAAACTGCGTAACCACGACTATAACCGCAACAGCCACGACCAGCACCCATATGAGCGCCTTTTTAACTGCATTGTGTCCGAAAAGATTTGTCAGCGTCTGTTTAAAACTCATACTTTCTTTACGCCGAGAGTTACGTTCTCGCCGTTTATATCCTGTTCCTTTGTAAATCCGTCTGTTTTGCCGGTTACTATATCGTCAGCAAGGGTATCTTCTGAGATGCTGTCCTTGTTGCGTGTCAGTATCTCGGCTACCTTGTCACTGCCGTCGCAGTAGATAACGATATGATCCATAACCTCAAAGCCTGCGTCCTTACGCATAGTCTGGATCTTGCTTACGATCTCTCTTACGTTACCTTCTTCGATAAGCTCGGGTGTAAGCGTTGTGTCAAGAACTACCGTGTAGCCTCTGTCGGTCACTACCGCATAGCCTTCCTTCTGATGCTCGTCTATAAGCAGGTCATCCTTTGCAATCTGAACATCGCCTGTTGAAAGTGTAAGCGTCATAGCGCCTGTTTCACGGATCTCGTTCATAGCCTTTTGACCGTCAACCTCAGCGAGCTTTGTCCTTACCTCGCCTATCTGCTTGCCGAAACGAGCGCCGAGCGTCTTGAGCTGGGGCTTGAAGGTGTAGCTTGTGAAGTGGTCGGTGTTATCTATAAAGCTGATTTCCTTGATGTTAAGCTCATCCTTGACAATATCAGCATACATAGGCTCAAGCGTCTTGTCGCCCTTTACCATTATCTTTGATATAGGCTGTCTATTCTTGATGTTAGCGGCATTTCTTGCGGCACGTCCGAGCGTTACAACGGTCAGAACTGTGTCCATTTCTTCCTCAAGGTGCTTGTCGATAAGCTTTTCATCTACTGTGGGGAAGTCGCACAGATGTACGCTTACAGGTGCGTTCTTATCGAGCGAGCAGACAAGGTTTCTGTAAATATCGTCGCATACGAAAGGAGTCATCGGAGCAGATGTCTTTGCGATGGTTACGAGCGCTGTGTACAGCGTCATATATGCGTTTATCTTATCCTGTGTAAGCTCCTTTGACCAGAAGCGCTCTCTGCTGCGGCGGACATACCAGTTACTCATCTCGTCTACGAAATCCTGTAATGCTCTTGCGGCTTCGGGGATCCGGTAGTTTGCAAGGTTATCGTCAACCGCACCTACAACTGTGTTCAGTCTTGATAACAGCCACTTGTCCATAACTCCGAGCTTTGAAGCATCAAGCGTATACTTAGTAGCATCGAAATTGTCTATATTAGCGTACAGAACGTAGAATGCGTAGGTGTTCCACAGAGTAGAGATGTACTTTCTCTGACCCTCGTTTACTGCTTTTGCGTGGAATCTGTTGGGAAGCCACGGAGCAGAGTTTGTGTAGAAGTACCAGCGTATAGCGTCTGCGCCGTGTTCAGCCAGTGACTCGAACGGGTCTACTGCGTTGCCCTTTGACTTTGACATCTTCTGACCGTCTTTATCGAGTACAAGACCGAGAACTATAACGTTCTTGTAAGGAGCCTTGTTGAATAAAAGCGTTGAGATAGCGAGCAGTGAGTAGAACCAGCCTCTTGTCTGGTCAACTGCCTCGGAGATAAAGTCAGCAGGGAACTGCTGTTCAAACTTTTCCTTGTTCTCGAAGGGATAGTGATGCTGTGCGAAGGGCATAGAACCGCTGTCGAACCAGCAGTCGATAACCTCGGGAACTCTCTTCATCTGCTTACCGCAGTGAGGACACTTTATCGTAACCGCATCAATATAAGGACGGTGAAGCTCTATATCGTCGGGGCAGTTGTCAGACATTGACTTAAGCTCCTCGATACTGCCTATAGCGTGCTTGTGACCGCACTCGCACTCCCAGATATTAAGAGGAGTACCCCAGTATCTGTTTCTTGAAAGACCCCAGTCCTGAACATTTTCAAGCCAGTCGCCGAAACGGTTCTTACCGACGCTTTCGGGTATCCAGTTTATCGTTTCGTTGTTTCTGATAAGGTCGTCCTTGACAGCGGTCATCTTGATGAACCACGACTCTCTTGCATAGTACAGCAGAGGAGTGTCACATCTCCAGCAGTGCGGATAGCTGTGCTCAAACTTGGGTGCGTCAAACAGCAAGCCCTTTTCGTCAAGGTCCTTAAGCACCATAGGATCGGCTTTCTTTACGAATACGCCTGCGTAAGGTGTTTCGGCGGTCATATTACCTTTGCCGTCAACAAGCTGTACGAAAGGCAGGTCATACTTTCTGCCGACCTTAGCGTCATCTTCACCGAATGCAGGAGCAATATGAACGACACCTGTACCGTCTGTCAGCGTTACATAGTTGTCGCATACTACATAATAGCCCTTCTTGTGCTGTTTTTCACATATCTCAACGGCACAGTCGAATAAAGGCTCGTACTCCTTACCCTCAAGCTCTTTACCTGTGTATTTTTCGATTATCTCGTAGGGGGCTGTGGGCTTATCGCCGCCGAGCACCTTATCGCACAGAGCCTCTGCAAGATAATATGTGTAGCCGTCTGCTGTCTTTACCTTTACATAGGTTTCATCGGGGTTTACGCAGAGTGCAACGTTTGAGGGAAGTGTCCAGGGAGTTGTTGTCCACGCAAGGATATAAGCGTCCTCGTCCTTTACCTTGAAACGTACAACCGCAGAACGTTCCTTTACATCCTTATAGCCCTGAGCTACCTCGTGGCTTGAAAGCGGAGTTCCGCAACGGGGGCAGTAGGGAACTATCTTGAAGCCCTTGTATAAAAGACCCTTTTCCCATATCTGCTTTAATGCCCACCACTCTGACTCGATAAAGTTATTGTGATAGGTTACATACGGATCGTCCATATCAGCCCAGAAGCCGACAGTGCGTGAGAAATTCTCCCACATACCCTTGTACTTCCATACGCTTTCCTTACACTTTGTTATGAACGGGTCAAGGCCGTACTTTTCAATCTGATCCTTACCGTCAAGGCCGAGCATCTTCTCAACTTCAAGCTCAACGGGAAGTCCGTGAGTGTCCCAGCCTGCCTTGCGGGGAACGTCATAGCCCTTCATTGTGCGGTATCTCGGAATCATGTCCTTGATAACACGGGTAAGAACGTGACCGATGTGGGGCTTACCGTTAGCCGTAGGCGGACCGTCATAGAATGTGTAGGTCTTGTCGCCCTTTCTCTGCTCCATACTCTTGCGGAATATGTCGTTGTCGTGCCAGAACTTCTCTGTCTGCTTTTCTCTCTCGACAAAATTTACCGAGGCAGGTACTTTTTCATAAAGTGACATTTTTTCTCCTCCTGTTTTTGCAATTCACCCTGTCATATAAATCTCTTCGGCAAAAGCCGGAAGTTATATGGGGTGGGGGTCTGCCCATTGCATATTATTTTATTCTTTGCGTTTGCGGAAAATAAAAAAGCCCCTATCCTCCGAAAAGGATAAGGACTATAATTTCATAACAGTCTTTATAACCACCGTTTCGTCATTCCGTCAAATGCGTTCCTTTTAACGTTGGAAAAACGTCCCGTTCTACTCTCGCCTTAAACGGCAATTTCGGCGGGCAGCTTGGAGGTGATATTCATACGGTAACTCTGCACCGACCTCTCACCGTCGTCGGCTCGCTTTGGCTTTATATCCGCACTACTGTCCTCGTCACAGCCTTTAAATATCATACACATTGATTATACAATCAAATTTTCCCTTTGTCAAGCGTTTTGTCAATTTTATTTTAAACGGCTTGTTGTTTATGAGTATAGCACAACAAAGCGGCGGGTCCGGGCTTATCATAACAATTCGAGCCTAAGGTTACAAAACGGTAACAAATAGTTACAAATTAGTTACAGTTTCAGGTTTTCTATTGTGAAGAAATTTTGTTTGTGATAGAATATTTATAGTAAGCAGGAAATTTACGGGAGGAGGAAAATATGATCTATACCGTGAAAATCGAACAGACATATGCTTATTCAAAGCGTATGAAATGCGTTTCTAAAACAGATTCATTTATTGAAAAGGACTGCGACAGTCTTTCGTATGTGCGTAATGTACTTCAGCCTTACGAAAAAGCGATCGCACGATATGTAAATCAAAGAGTGTGCTGAGATTATAAATTAAGACAGATATAACGGAGAAAAAATATGAGTAAAATATGTCCCAACTGCAAACGAGAAATAGATGAAAACGTAAAATTCTGCCCGTTCTGTGCGGCTTTTACGGGTGAAACACCGCAGGAAAAGAAGAAAAGCCCTGTCGGTACGATAATAGGCGGTGCGGCAGGTGTGCTGGCACTGGGTGCGGCAAGCCTTGCGGTGTTTGTATTTGATATATTCGGAATGTACGGCGATAAAACGGAAACGCTTTACGGCACTGGCGACAAGCTGTTCATTCAATCGGTGACACCCGTGTGCATTGACGGGAAGTGGGGCTATGCCGACAAAAGCGGAAGCACCACGCTGAAACCGCAGTACAGTGCGGCTTATGCCTTTAACGAGGATACAAACGACGTTGCACCCGTTGCGGTTGACGGAAAGTTCGGATACATAAAAAAGGACGGCGAGTTTGTAGCACAGCCGCAGTACAGCTTTGCAGGGAGCTTTTCGGATAAGGGACTTGCTAAGGTCACAGACGAAAACGGCAATGTCGGATTTGTCGACAGCAGGGGAAGAAAAGCGTTTGACGGCATAATGTTCAGTTATGCCTCGGATATGAACGACAGCGGTTATGCGTTTGCGTATACTTTGATGATGCCGGAACTTGAGTGCGGAAGGGGCTATTATTATATAATATACAGCCTTCTCAGTTCCGACGGAAAAGTGACCGAGCTTGCAAACGGCACGGGAATATCAGCGATATACGATGATAAATATATCGGCTTCAGACAAGCGGAAAGAAAAGATGAAACAACGCTTGACTTTACAAGGGAGTATGCCGTGTTCTCGGCGGACGGTACACAACTTACCGACTACTACGACCGCATTGTAAAAAGCGGAAAACTGCTCATCGTCTGTGACGGCATTGATGACGACAGCAAACTGTATAAAGCAAAGCTGCTCAAAGCCGATACGCTTGAACAGGTCGGCGGAGAGTACCTGTGCGGTGCCGATATAAAATCTTACGACAGCGGTGCGGTACTGCTCAAAAGAGATGATAAGGGCTTTATCAGAGATGTTCTGCTTTGCGATAACGCAAACGAAATATATTTTTGTTCAACAGGTTCGCACATTGTAAGCGGATTTGATATGAGCGGCTATGCCTGCGTTTATGAAAAGGGGAAATACTGCGGATATACCGCAAGCGGAAAGCAGTTTGAGAGCGATAATCAGTTCGGCTCGTTCAACTGCGGACTTGCGCCGTTTTATGATAATGCAAAATTAGGATATATCAACACAAACGGCGAAAAGGTGACGGACGCAAAGTTTGACGGTGCAAGCGGATATTATGCGGATGGCTACGCCTATGTAAAAAGCGGCACGGAGTATTCCGTCATAGATATGAGCGGAAATACGGTAATAGGAAGGCTTAGCTATGCGTCCGACAAGCTGATGTTTGCGGATACAGTGCATAGCTGGTACGACCCTGAGGATTTTGAAAAGTTTGACGGGGAGAATATGTTTCTGGGGGATTTCTATTTCTCCGAGATCGCAGGCAATACTTCGGACGAAGATATGTGGGATTATACTTACAGCGATATGATACCTGTAGCGAAAAACGCAAAATCATACAACGAGGTATACAGAAAGTACAATCCGCAGTATTACGATTACCGTATAGATGACGGATATTTTATCGTCTGCAACAGCCGCACATTAAACGGCAGAATAGTAGCTCCCGGGGAAACGCTTATAAGCACCGATACGGAAAACGAACTTTTCAACGCATCGGTAATTGATACGGACAGTGCAAGGCTTATAAGATACTGCGAGGAGGAGCATACTGCGGTAAAAGATCTGTTCGGCAATAAAACGGTGTTGCAAGGCTCGTCTGAGAGATATTCAATGAACGAATACACAGCCTGCGACCTTATACAAAGCAATAAGCCCAGTCAGACGGTGATATACGATAACAGGCTTTGCCCTGTGCTGACGGTTTCATCCTCCGTCAGCTTCAATCTGAATGAATACGGTGATAAGCTGTATATTGCATCGTTCAGTTCCGACCGTGAAAAAGATTCGGGCAAACAGGATAAAATCAGGAAAAAGTATGCTATGGCAGACAGGAACAGCGGTCATGTATATGCAGTGTACGAGAGGGCGTTTACAGCTCTGGGAAACGATTTCTACAAAACCAAGGACAGTAATTCCCTTGCCGAATATTACACGGCATACGGAAAGAGCATAGGAAAATTCGTGTACGCAAAGGCATACGGCGACAGGCTGATGTGCTTTGACTATGACAAGTATTATATCTATGACAAGTACGGTCAGCTGTTGGCACAGTATGAAAACAAGCCGAGAATAAGCGAAAACAGCGGAAGCGTGGTAGTAAGAAACGATGACGGCAGCTTCACCTGCTATGACAGGGATATGAACGTACTGCTGACTACAAGGTATGATATTCAGCCGATGGAAAACGGCTATATGGCTTATCTGGCGGCTGAGAACGGCAGAACAGGCTTTATCGGAAAGGACGGCAAGGTCGCACTTGAGGCAAAGTACGAATTTGTAAGTGCAATGTCGCCCGACGGATATTTTGTATCTAAGACATACATAAATAACAAAAACGGCTATGATTATAACGGCTATGCACCCGAGCTTATCGGTGTAACGGTAAATGATCTCAACGGCAAGACGGAGATGGAAGGAATAAGCGGAATGTGCAATGCCGGCAACAGTGCGGCAAACGGTTATTCGCCGCTTGATTTCTACGCAGGTGCCGCATATTATGAAAGCACGCCCGAAATAACGCAAAATATAGCGAATTATATTTTTGTTGCAGATGACGGCGAAAGGCTTTATTATACAGACAGGTACGGAAACCGTCATTATGAGGAATACTATGTGAGCAACAGCGTAGATCAGAGTTATATGAGCCCTTGCATAACAGAAGGCAAGGCGGTGACGCTCAGCGTGCTTATGTATGACGAAACGGGCAAAAACTCTGCAACAGTGAATTACTATCTGAACCTTGACGGCACTCCGTTTGTGAAAGGCGACAGGACGCTTGACAGATTGCAAAGTTTCGGATATATACTCGGAGATGGCAACGAGGACGGCAGATATAATATATACGGCGCTCACGGAAAAATACTGCTCAGCAATATTGAAACAGAGAAAAGCGCCGACGGCATCGGAATTAGCAGAAACGGCGATAAGCTGGCGGTTTTGGATATGAACGGAGTAAGAATATTTGACCTTATAACGCAGAAGCAGGTGTTCGAAAAGGATGACGACAGACTCAGCTTTATTGCGGAAAATCTTATTTCTTACCCGGACGGCAATGCCGATAAAACTGTCTGCGTGAATCTTGATAACGGCAAGACGTATACCTATGAGGGACGAGTGAGCTTTATAAATCTCGACTCGTATAGAAATAAGAAGGCCGTGTTCCCTCTGCGGCTTGTGAAGTACGGCGATATAAACAACGGCGGTGCCACCGTCTATGATGTGGGCTATGACTGCTTAAGCGTGTACAGCCTTGACGAAGATATGGAGGAGAGCTATGTAAACACTTATACGGCGGGAGAAGGGAAGAGCATCTTTATGCTTGGCTTCGGCGACGGAACGGGAATGTACGGAATCACAGACACATATAATAAGAACAGCAAAAGGGCGTGGACTTTTATCAATGTAATGCTCGACAAGCAGATAACGGTAGACGGTGTAATCAGCGTAAATCAGAGCAAGTACCCAGACAAGCCCTGCTTTATTATCGGCACGGAGAATGACGATGGCTCTGTGACAACGTATGAGCTTGACGCAGAAACTATGGAGCTGTCCGTGCAATAATACTGCTGTAAGCTATAATTTCCTTTATTTCTGCGGTTTTGCTTGCATTATTCCTTGCAATATGATATACTTAAATCTATATGGTTAAAACACGAAGCGAGAAACAGAAAAAGTACGGAAATCATAAGATTTAAAGTGTAAAAGAGAAAGGAAACAAAAATGATTACAGTATCGGACGTTAGTCTTTCATTCGGCGGACAGATGTTGTTCAAGGACGTAAACCTGCTGTTCACAGCCGGCAACTGCTATGGTGTTATCGGTGCAAACGGCGCAGGAAAGTCCACATTCTTAAAGATACTCTGCGGTGCGCTCGAGCCTACAACGGGTACGGTCACGGTTCAGGAGGGTCTGCGTATGTCGGTGCTTAAGCAGGACCACTACGCATATGACGAATACACAGTCCAGGAAACGGTAATAATGGGAAATCCCCGTCTTTATGAGGTAATGAAGCAGAAGGACGCTCTTTATGCGAAGGAGGACTTCACAGAGGAGGACGGAAACCTCGCAAGCGAGCTTGAGGGCGAATTTGCCGAGCTTGGCGGCTGGGAGGCTGAAAGTGACGCATCAAAGCTCGTACAGGGCCTTGGTCTTGACGAGAGTATTATGTACGCTCAGATGAGCAGTCTTGCAGGTAACGAAAAGGTCAAGGTACTGCTCGCACAGGCACTTTTCGGAAATCCTGATATAATCCTTATGGACGAGCCTACCAACCACCTTGATATTGACGCTGTGGCTTGGCTTGAGGACTTCCTTGCGGAGTATTTCGGTACGGTTATCGTTGTATCGCACGACCGTCACTTCTTAAACAACGTTTGTACCCACACGGTAGATATAGACTATACAAAGATCAAGATGTATGTCGGAAACTACGAGTTCTGGTATGAATCTTCACAGCTTATACAGAAGATGTTAAAGCAGCAGAACAAGAAGAACGAAGAAAAGATAAAGGAATTACAGAGCTTTATCCAGCGTTTCTCGGCGAATAAGTCCAAGTCGAAGCAGGCTACATCGAGAAAGAAGCTCATTGACAAGCTGACGGTAGAGGAACTGCCTGCGTCAAGCAGACGTTATCCGTTCATCAGCTTTGATATGGAGCGTGAGATAGGCAAGGATATTTTACAGGTCGAAGGGCTTACAAAGACGGTTGACGGCGTTAAGGTGCTTGATAACGTCAGCTTTACTGTCGGCAGAAACGACAAGATTGCCTTTGTTGGCGATAACGAGATTGCCGTTACCACACTGTTCAAGATACTGATGGGCGAAGAAGAACCGGACGAGGGCTTCATCAAGTGGGGAAGCACCGCAAGCGTAAGCTACTTCCCTCAGGATAACAGCGCATTCTTCAACGGCTGTAAGCTGTCCATCCTTGACTGGATAAGACAGTATTCAAAGGACGAAACCGAAACATATCTGCGTGGCTTCTTAGGACGAATGCTGTTCTCGGGCGATGATATATTCAAGAATGTTGACGTTTTATCCGGCGGAGAGAAGGTACGTTGTATGTTCTCACGCATGATGCTGTTCCAGTCAAACGTTCTTATCCTCGACAGACCTACAAACCACCTCGACCTTGAAAGCATCACCGCCGTAAACAACGGACTTTCGGACTTCAAGGGCAACGTGCTGTTCGCTTCTCACGACTATGAGATAGTACAGACGGTCGCAAACCGTATAATAGAAATCGCCGACAAGGGCTGCTACGACAGGCAGGGAACATACGAAGAGTATGTTGACTGGAGAAAGGCAAACCACGGCGGAAGTTTCACACTCTGATAAAACAGGATATATAACAAGGCGGACTGTCCTTTTTCGGGCAGTCCGCCATTATATTTAATCCTTGCTGTACCACCAGATGCCGTAATAATCGCCGCTGTGTATCATAAGCGATGTATTATTCTCATCGTTTCTGTGCCAAAACAATGCGGCAATGGTACTGCCGTTATCTTTTTTGCTGAGTGTATAGCCGTCCGCTGATACGGTCACATCATTTACATCAAAGGTCTGCTCACCGAGTTTAATAGTTCCGCTTGCACAGCACAATCCCGCATTATTTACGGTAACGGTTATGTCAATAACGGAATCAAGCTTTGTTCCTTCGGGCATATCTCCCTGAACCTCAGCATCGGCAATGTGTGTCTTTACAAACGGATTTTCAATATGTATCGTTTCATTGCGGGGCAGGAACAGTATAAGTCCTGCCGCAACCGCTCCCAATAAGACTAAAACACATATTATAATTACAATTGTCTTTTTCATCAAAGCCTCCTAAACAATCACTCCGCTGAATTGTCCTGAAGATACTGCGGAATAAATTCCTTTGTGTACCATACCCCCATATAATCTCCCTCACGGATTATTACGGTTATTATGTTTGTATCATTCGCATGATAAATTACATCAACGGAGTTTGCAGAATCATTTTCTTCTAAATAATATCCGAATTCAACCTTTGTGGCACTCGTGATATTTATTGTCCTGTTGCCGATTTTTAAATTGCCGTCTGCCTTGTACAAATTATCTTTATCCGCAGTCAGACTGACATCCATCGAAATATTCTCCGATGTTCCGTAAGGGGTGTTGCCTTCTTCCTTTACAAGCCCGTTTTCACGCTTGATAAATTCACGGTCAAAATGTATGCTCTCGTTTTTGGGCATAAATATTATCAGTCCTGCAACACCGAGAGCGATAACTACAGCCGCACAAATGATTATAACAACAGCTTTTTTCGTATAAAATCCTCATGTTTGTATGATTTAATTAACATTTTAAATCTTTTTGAATTATATCATCGCTGTATTATTTTGTCAACGAGTGAAATCGTTGCCATTCATAAGTTCTACAAAAGTGCGCTGTAAAGTAAGTTAAAAGCAAGTTTAATTGTAACAATTACCCAATACCGCTTTACAGTTACACAATTTGTTAGCTAAAGTTAAATATACATAAACCGATATTTAACAAGTCGATACCGAGTATCGGCATAAATAAATGCCCCTGTATCAGGGGCAGGGGCGAATTTCATATTTCCTTGAAATCAAATTTAACATTTACGCTGTCCATCGTCTTACTTCGTCTGAACCTCGTCATAATACGTTCCTCTATGCCGTCAAACGAGCTTTTGTCCGCATCAAGCAACAAAAGAAGATACTGGCTTCTGCTGTAGCGTGTATATACATCTCTCATTCTCAGCGAATTGCTTATGCTGAACGAAATTTTATCCATTGCCTTTTCAAGCAGTTTTATATCCTTAAGTTCATTTTTACTGCTGTCAACCGCAGAAACAAGGCAGATAGACAGCTTGCTCTCGATTCTTTGACTTTCACGCTTGTACAGGCGGAATATGTATTTGAATATTTCGTACTGGCAGTAGAAAACGCCTTTGCGTTCCTTGCTGTCATCACCCGTGAGATCGCCTATTACCGCATCGAGATTATTCTGTACATCATTTCTTGGCTTTACCGTAAGCTCGTAAAGCTCGGTGAGGTGAGCGCCCGGTGCGGCACCGTACTGCTCCATAAGATATGCACGGATATAATCATACTGCTTTGCGGCACGTTCGTAATCTCCCATTGCGACAAAGGCACGGATAAGGTTTGCGTGCATTTTTTCATCGGACTGGTCAAGCATTGTGGCACGCTCACAAAGCGTTATTATTTCGGAAAATTTACCCATAGGGTAGAGTAGCTGAGCGCATTTGTCCACAGCGGAATTATAAAGTGCATGGAAATATACGTTTATAGGCTGTACCCACGTTTCTCCGACAGCTCCTGCAAGATAGCCGCTGTTGTAAAGGGCGATAGCCTTTTTATACATACTTATGCGTCTTGTTCTGGAAAGCGACTCGTCCTCCGCTTTGCTTATGTACTCTTTGAAAAGAGAGGAATCTATAACACAGTCGTCGGTTTCGGTAAATGCGTATGAGCTGTGGCTTCCGGCTATTAGCCTGCCGCCGCAGGGTATCATCTCGTCAAGCATCGCTCTTGTCCTGTGTACCAGCGTTTTAAGTGCATTGGCAGGATTTTTGCTGTCCGACCATAAAAGGTCGATAAGCTCGTTCTGTGTTATCTCTCTGCCACGCTGTGAAATCAGATATTCAAGAAGCGAGATCATCTTTGAGCCTCTGTACTCGTTTTCGCACAGACGCTTGTCACGGTATGATATTGAAAACTGACCGAACATAGTAATATGTATCTTATTCGGCATTTTTTCACCTCCCTGTTTTTTCTTTCGTCTTAACGTGTGCTTTAATGAAATTTTACGCTAAAGCGTTAAAATAATTTAAGCAAAATTCAAATTTTCTGTTAGATGTTATGCAACAAGCGTTGCACTGTTGGCGATTTGTGTAAATATGATGCTATATTCTGTAAATCAGCCTTACAGAAATAACTAATATCGTGTAAAAATGCACAATTCACTTGATAAAATGTTGAATCAACTATCGTATAAGTAGAAATGCGACGGTGATTCAGGTCACTGTTTGTAATGTAACCGAAATGTAACCATGCTGTGGCATAATATGCTCGTAAGGTTGAGATGTAGATTTGAGATGATGTCTACCTCACGTTTTTACTTTTCTTTCCGTCATGAGAAACAGCATACCGCAGCAGAGGTTGTAGTGATGCTGTTTTTCTTTTTGCGTGGAATGCGGTTTACAGGCAGGCACTTTTGAGCCTGCCTTTTTATTTTTAAGAAATTCTAAACTAAACTTAATATTTTCGTAAATTATATCAGGTTGCTTGGTATAAATGAGTTAAGTTCATCAATAGGATATGGCGTTTCGCACATACAAACAATGCCGCCGTAACTTCTTTCAAGCGAAGCTTTATCTATAAGCTCATATTTTTTGACTTCCTTGCGGTCGGGATTTGCCGACTTCTTCACTTCAAGAGGGTGAATTTTTCCGTCACATTCGGCGATTATATCTATTTCTTTGGCATTGGAATCACGGTAATAGTACAGATTAGACCTCTTTTTACCGTAAGCATAGCTTCTTATCAGTTCATTGACAACGTAATTTTCATAGTAATGTCCGCTTGCCGCACCGTTCATCAATGTGTCTTTTGTCAGCCACATCGACAAGAAAGCACATAAGCCTGTGTCGCAGAAATACAGCTTAGGTGTTTTGGTAAGCCGTTTCAGTTCATTATTTGAATACGGATGAAGAAGATATATTATGCCAAGTCCCTGTAACAGCCGTACCCACTCCTTAGCGGTCGGCTCTGAAATATCTGCCGACTGTGCAAGATTGGAATAATTGACCTGTTCTGCTGTGAGAGCCGCACAGGTTCTGAGCATTTTCAGAAATCTTGCCGAATCGGTTACTCCGCCTGCCTCGGCAACATCACGCATGAGATAGGTATCAACATACGAGTTGAAATACTCCTGCCGCATTTCTTCGTCAGCCTGTTGAACACGAGGCATACCGCCACGCCATATATGTTCAAATACGTCTGAAATATTGTTCGGATTTATTTTGTTCTGCCTTTTGCAAAGTTCTTCAAATGAAAAATCAAGCGGTTCATCAAAAGTTATACCGCTTTTTTCTCTTTGCGAAAGGCTGTATAAACTCAGTATTCCAATGCGACCTGCAAGCGTTTCACGGACATGTTTCATCATATCGTACTGCTGTGAGCCTGTAAGCCAGAACTGACCGTATTCTTCACTGCTGTCACATATCACCTTTATACGCTCGAAAAGCTGTGGGGCATACTGTACCTCATCAATTATCACAGGTGGCTTGTATTTCTGAAAGAACAACGCCGGATCGCTTTGCGCAAGTTCCCTTGCCATTATATCGTCAAGGCTTACATACGTTCTGTCAGTGCCATCCGCAAGCTTTTTCAGCATAGTGGTTTTTCCGACCTGTCTTGCTCCGGTCACAAGAACCACCTTGAAAAAATTACTCATTTCACGGAATTTACGTTCCGCTTCACGCTTGATATATTCCATTTGTGCGACACCTCTCACGATTGATTTACGAAAATCTAAGATTTACTTTATTTTATCATAATTTTGTTCCGCAGTCAAGGAAATGTGCCTTATTTTTATGAAATTCTGAACTGAACTTTATATTTTCGTAAATTTTACTTATCTTCTCCGATTTTTCTGAGCATTATATCGGGGTGAGATGCGTGCTTGATAAGCTCGCTCTTGCTAATCTGACCGTTTCTGTACATATGCATAAGGTAGGAGTCCATAGTAAACATACCCGATTCACCCGATGCTGTGATAACGGTGTCTATCTGGTGGGTCTTTGACTCTCTTATCATATTTCTTATAGCGTTGTTGCACTTCATAATTTCAAACGCAGGACGCAGTATTCCGTCTTCGCAGGGGATAAGCTGTTGAGATATTACCGAGCATAAAAGCTGAGAGAGCTGGATACGAACCTGCTGCTGCTGGCTCGGCGGGAAAATATCAATAATTCTGTCTATCGTATTCTGCGCTCCGACCGAGTGCAGAGTGGAGATAACAAGGTGACCTGTTTCAGCGGCTGTAAGCGCTGTGCTTATCGTTTCATAGTCACGCATTTCACCGAGCAGTATAACATCGGGGGATTGACGCAGGCAGGCTCTTAACGCTACAATATAGCTCTTGCTGTCGCTGTTTATTTCACGCTGGCTTATTATGCTCTTTTTATTCTTGTGAAGATACTCTATAGGGTCTTCCAGTGTGATTATATGGCTGTTTCTCTGCTTGTTGATTTCGTCAATAATGCAGGCAAGCGTGGTAGATTTACCGCCGCCTGCGGGGCCTGTGACAAGCACAAGACCTTTTGTTCTTGCTACTGTATCGGTTATGACCTCCTGCGGAATGTTAAGCTCCTTGTAATCGGGTATATCAAATTCAACTACACGGATGACCGCCGCCATACTTCCTCTTTGCTTGTACGCACTTATACGAAAACGGCTGAGTCCCTTTACGGATACCGAGAAGTCATCGTCGCCCGTTTCCTCGTATCTTGATATATCCCTTCCTGCAAGACGGTATATTTCTTTTATCAGCCTTTCCGCCTCTGCGGGCAGTATCATATTATCGTTTTGCTTGGTGATAATGCCGTTTTCCTTATATGTCACGGCAAGACCCGATATAATAAAAATATCCGAGGCTTTCTTTTCAACTGCACTCTTAAGTATTTCCATCAGTTCCATAATGTTATCCTTTCACTGTCGGCTGTATTTATACCGGTAAACTCTCGCCATTCCACACAGGAAGCGAGTTTTCTTCTTCGTAATAGTTATTGCTTATAATTTTCCAGCTTGTTATGACGAGATTTTCGTTTTCGTATTCCGCCTTGCAGACAAGCCTGCTCCCGCTGTTTACGGTTTCGCTCCACGAGAATGTCAGAATACGGTTTTCACGGGTCCCGCCTGTCACTTCAATGCCAAGTTCCCTTGCCGCCGTAGAAATATCCGTTACACTGTCGTTAGCAAGAAGGAGATAAAGGCTGTCGAGCTTTTCGGTCGCCTTAGTGTCGGCAGAGTAATATTCCTCGTGCGTTACGGCGAGTTTTTTTGCTCTGTCAAGGTCCTGCCTTACCGTAATAAGACACATGACCGACAGCGTGACCGATGCCAGCACCACGAATATGACGAGAAGCGAGGACAGCCCGATACTGTTCAGGCTTTTTCTGCAGTTTTCACTGCGTGTGCTGTTTTTCAAGAGGCAACCCTCCTTGCACTTGTTATGGTGATATATGTGTTTTCATCGTCCGAGGCGGTAATGTCAAGGTACTGTATGTTTCCTGTCATCCTTTCGGAAAGCTGTATCCTGATGTCGCCGTCGGCATATCGCTGTGACAGCTCGGATATGCTTTCACCGCTTTTATAGCACTCGGCAATATCGGCTGTTTTTATCTGTGCGTCCGACAGACGCTCGGCATATTTCATTTCGCTTGCCGCAATTCCGATAACTCTCACGCAAGCCGCCGCACATACGGCGAATATTGCAATCACCGTCAGCAGTTCGATAAGGAATGCTCCGTTTCTTGAACGTCTTTTTATGCTCATCCGGCACCTTCCTTTCCGCTTCTCAGACAGTAGTGCGACGAGGTCTGCACACCGTTACAGGTTATCGTGAATTCTATCATATTTTTGTCGGCAGTCGCTGTGAACTTATCCGCCGGGAACAATGTGTTTCCGTTTTCGGCAACAAAAGGAGCGGAGCTTTCAACAAACAACTCTCTCAGCTCTCCGTCATAACAGTAAATATATGTTATGTAGCTTTCGCCGTCTATAGTATCCGAAAAGCCGAGATAATCCGTGTCTCCCTGTTTCCCGACAGATACTGCGCCGCTGTCATAGCTGCGGAGCTTCTGAAGCACAAGAGTCTGTGCGGTAGCGGTATCAAAGCGCTTTTCAATCTCGTTTCCGAAATGCTTATATGCTTTGGCAAAAGCAAGCACCGCCGATAGCAGACAGCACACGAACAGCACAAATACCGTCAGCACAAAAATCATATCTATGCCGCTTTTATTCGTTTTTAACGTATTTGAACGACTTCGGAGCATCTTTTCCTCCTGACTTGAATGTTGGGTTTCATTTAGCAATTACTTTTATATCCGGCATTATATTTGATGAAACCGGGCTGTAATGCACTATACAGCTGTTTTTATCTATATGCAGGTCGTAATTTTCAATAAGGTATCCGATATTATCGGGGTAGAATCCTTCAACGGCATAGCACTCCGCCGCCGCCTTGCGTACACCGTTTTCGATTATTCTGAGATTTTCGCTCCTGCGGTTTTCCTCGCTGCCGGCTATCGACAGCGTGACAATCGCAACAGCCGCCGCAGAAAGAGCGACCGCAATGACCGCATCTCTTATTATGTAAAATGCACTTGAATGATTTCTTGTTTTCATATTATCACCGATATTATCCTATGACCGTCATTACGCTCATCAGCGGTATCATTACGGAAAGAAGTATGAAACCTACGGCTACAGCCATGATTATTACCATAGTAGGCTCAAAGCGGGCAACGGAGGTCTGCATAACAGCCGAAACCTTCTTTTCCGCATTTTCCGCTATCGTTGCCATAGTCTTGTCGAGCGTGCCTGTGCTGAATGCGATGTTTATCATTCTCATATTGACCGCAGAGAACATACCCGTGTTGTCGAGTGCGTCAACGAAAGGCTTTCCGTCCGCCATTTCCTTACGGCAGAGGTTCAGCTTTTCACGCATATATTCATTTTCAAGCAGATTTTCGCACATATCGAGCGATTCGTCTATATCCATTCCGCTGGAAAGCGTCATTGAAAGAGCGGCTGAAAATCTTGCAGCATACAGAGTTTTTGCCGTTTTCGTGTGAGAAACCGCACGAAGAACCGCTTTTCTGAAAGGCCTTACAAAGTTGTAAAGCACAACGCCGAGTATTATCACAAAGGCGAGTATTCCGATTATCAATATAGCAACATCGCTTATGACGCCTCCGACGCTCATAATCCACTGTGCGCTGTCTGGCAGGGTAAGTCCGAGCTGTGCGAATACGTCCGAGAATATCGGAAGCACATAAACCGACAACAGAATAATCACCGCAAAAACAATGATAAGCAGTACCGAAGGGTATGCAATCGCACTTTTGATCGAGGTGCTTATTTCGTCTATGCCTGCGTAATATTCGGCAAGAGAAGCCAGCACGGTATCAATCCTGCCTGTGCTTTCTCCGACCTCAAGCATCTTTATGAAATAGTTAGGGAACACTTCGGTTTTGTCAAATGCTCTTGTTATACTGCTACCGGTTTCTATAGAGCGGAGTATCTTTTCAAGAAGTGCAGCCTTGTTTTTATCCTCGCCGTCCTGTAATATGACGAGTATCCCGTCTGTTATTGTAAGACCTGAGCTTACGACCGACGCAAGCTCGGAGCAGAGTATCGAAATATCCTCGTTTGAAAGGTAGTGCTTTTTGCTCATTTTATCCCTCCGTATCATTTTTCGCTTATCAATAATAATATATCACAGAATAGTTGCTTCCGTCCGATATGAAATCAACTATGCTTTTATAATCATTTTCGTCCTTTGCGCTTGCCGCAAAGGTGGGGTCCATTCTGTTCCATTTGTTGCCGTCAAAATAGATATAGCCGTCTATCCAACCGCTTCCGTCTACATACACGCTTATCCATGCGTGATAGATGTCGCCTGCGTAGCCGACAACAACCTTTGTCGGAATTTTCTGCGAGCGGAGCATTGCCGCCATAAGCGAGGCATAGTCAAAGCAGATTCCGCTCTTGTTTGCAAGCACCGTGTCAGGTACGGGAATATAGCCGTTTGCGCCGTTTTCAGCAGTGGAAACATAGCTGATGTTGTTTATTACATAATCGTAAATCGCCGCTGTTTTTGCTATAGTATCCTTATTTCCTCCGCACAGCGTTGATGAAAGCGCAACGCAGGATGAACCGGAGTTATACATACAGAACTGGTTCGGAGTGAGGAACGGCAGGAAGCTGTCGGAAACCGAAACGTTCAGTGCCTGCTTGAACATTACCGTTCCTTTTCCTGCACTTGTTACTTTAAGAACGCTCACGGTATAGCTTCCGCTTCCCTCTGTTATCGGTATGACCTCGTAGTTTCCCGAATTGTTAAGCTGGAACGTGTAGCGGACGTTTATATCATCGGCGTTTACCAGTATCCTGTAACTGCCGCTCATCGCCTTTTTCAGCTTTATCATCAGATAGCCCTGCGATGAATTTGATGCGTCAATAAGTGCATCGCCGTTGCTGTAAACCTTGACCCCGTCTGCTGTCGGAGTGATTATATACGACGGCGACGGCTCTGTCTGCGGCGGGTCGGTCTGAGGCGGATTGGTCTGTGGTGGGTCGGTCTTAGGCGGATCTGTTACAGGAGCGACCGTCGCAGGCGGCTCGGTTTGTTTTGTTGTGGTGACAGCCGTGGTCGTGGTTGTTTCTTTTGTTGTTACAGTAGTTATTGACGATGCCGAAGATGTGGTCTGCGGTGAAGTCTGTGATGCTGTGGTGCTTTTTACCGTTGCCGATGTTGTGACGGAGGTTGTGGTCGTCTGAACAGAAGATGTCTGCCCTTCTCCGTTACAGCCGCCGAGAACGGCACACAGTGCGATTATACCCACTGCAAGCGTTGCCGCCGGTATATGCTTTTTCATGCGCCGCCCCCTTTGCAAATGCTGTAGATTACATTTATTTAAAGTATAGCACAAATGAGAGAAAATGTCTATTAAATATAAAAAGAAAAGCGTAAATTCCAAAGCAAAATTATAGCGGCAAAACAAAAAAGAACACCTTGCGGTGTCCTTTCCGATCTGTCATGCTTTACTCATCATACCGTCTTTTATTGACAGCACGCATACAGCCGTGCAACATATTATATTTACTGCAAGTGTAAGAATACAAATGTAAATCCCGACTCCGAAACTTGCCATACTGATCTTTATACCCGATATTATAATAAGCTCGGTTATAAGCGCCGTTACCGATGCCGCTATTGACAGGATCCTGCATACTGTCATGAATTTTCTGCTCTGCCATCTGACAAACGCAAAATACAGCTCAAAGCCTAGACAAAGTGCAATGGCAACCCAACTGCCGCCTGCGATAAAAGCCAGCCCTTCCTGAACTTTAACTCCGTTCATATTGCACCACGGAAGTAAAAATCCGACCGCATGGAGAAGTAATGCAACTGCTCCGATTGTTATAAAGATGTTGGTTTTGCGTGTGTTATTCATTTACTCCTCCTTAATACATAATATGCTGATTTACCGCCGTCATAATCTTCCCAATGATTTTTTTCTGCACTAACCCATTCGCAGTAATCGGTTGTATGCTGTGCAACCTTAAAATCTTTATAATATTTGCCGTTATATGTTTCATATGTACCGGTATGAGTTACAAAACCAACATGATTTACATCACCATCGCCAGTTTCATCAAGACCTATGAAATCGCCTGGTAACAACTTTCCAGAAAATGTTCTTAAATTGTTTGTTTTCATATACTTGCCCTGATAATTTGCAAAAACCCACGCTGTTGCCCATGATTGTGAATGTGAATCTATAGGACCTAAATGTGTTTCAGTTCTTTTATGCCACCAACCTTTAGAGGCATCGTTATAAACGATCTGTTTTACGCCGCCTGCTTCCAGTATCTGTGACATAAAATTAGCACAATCTCCTCTTGAAAATGAATAATAATAATTTGTGTTCCGGCTTGTAGCCCAGTCTTGAGCATATTGACTGCCTTTGTAAGCATTGAAACTTTCGGATCGCGTTGTAGTTGCATAAGATGCAAACACATCTAACTCTTTGTTATTATCATTGCTTAAGATTGAAACTGCTAATTGAGAATCGTTTTTACACAATTCTATAATATCTTTATTGTTGTCGTTATTTTCATATATATCAATAAATTCACACAAAGAATGATATGATTTTTTATCAGACACAGGCATCTCATCACAGTTTCCAGAGTAATATTCCAATGAACAATAATAGTAATTATAATAATTTTCGCTATTTAGTTCATCTAAATCATACTTTTTCTGTATTTTCCTTAATATGCATAATTAGTTCTTTTAAAATTTTCCATTGCTTTTTGTGGTTCATTATAGGTTGCAAGCAAATCATATGAAGTATTGTTGATCGTTACTTTATCTTTTATTGAATAAATTCCATATGCTTCAGGTGTAAAAAATTCTGAAATACTTTCTTCATTTTTAATAGTTGTTGCTCCCATAATCATGAATAACGATATTAATGTTATTATCGATAAAACTTTTCTCATAAAATATCTCCTAATCGTTTTTTGTAAGTATATCACACATATATTAAAATGTCAACCCTATTTTATATTTTATCTAAAATGTTATTATAAAGTTGAAGTTACAAAACAAGGACGTTTTTCCCAGATGTCCCTAATACGCCTCAATACCTGTGAAGCAAAGCTGTAAAACTCTCTTATAGATATCGTCGTTTTCAGCAAGAACAGTTGCAACAAACCTACAATCCAGTCAATTATTACCAATTCTGCACTATCCTTAGCCTCTCACTATCCTGATTTAAAATCACCGCCGTAGGCGGTCACCACAATTATTCATTAAAACAAAAACCGCCACGGCATCACACCGTGGCAATCAATTTTATTCCTTTTTCAACTCGTCTATAATCTCATACAGCTTCACAAGCTCAGCCATTGTAAGCTGTTCTGCTCTTGCGGTAGCCGGTATACCGCCTTCGGTCATCTTTTCCGCAAGCACCGCTTTCGGTATCTTAAAATATGCCGAAACGGGATTTGCAAGCTGTTTTCTGCGCTGAGCAAAAGCCTGCTTTATCACCTCGAAGAAAAGCGGCTCGTTATCGACCTTGTACGGCGGTTGTTCATACCGCTCAAGACTTATGACCGCACTGTCAACATTGGGGGCAGGCATGAACGAACCCCTGTTTACCCGAAACAGCTTCTTCGGCTTTGCGTAATAGTTTATAGATGCTGTGATAGCGCCGCACTCACGGCTTCCTACTGCGGCACATATTCTGTCTGCCGCCTCAAGCTGTACCATTACGGTTATCGCTTTTATCGGCAGTTTTTCCTCAAGCAGCTTCATTATTACGGGCGAGGTTATATAGTAGGGCAGATTTGCACAAACTATCACGTCCATATCGGGAAACTTCTCGGCTATCAGCTTATTAAGATCGGTTTCCATAACATCGGCAAAAATAACCTCAACGTTGTCGTATTCTTCTAGCGTTTCGTCAAGAATAGGCTTCAGCCCCGTGTCTATTTCAATAGCTACGACCTTTTCGCAACGCTCCGCAAGCTCCCTTGTCAGAACGCCGATACCCGTGCCTATTTCTATCGCCCCGACATTTTTTCCTGCGCCGCCCATCTCGGCAATTTTAGGGCAGACGGTCGGATTTATCAGAAAGTTCTGTCCGAGCGACTTTGTAAAAGAAAAGCCGTGCTTTTCAAAAAGCTGTCTTATTGTTGAAATGTCGGTAAGTTTCATTCTTTGTTTCCTTCGCTTTCTTTTGTGAACATCTCAAGCACCTTGAATGACTGCTGAAGATTTGCCACGCCGTATATGCTTATTCCGTAGTTTTCGCTCTTGTCAAGATTTTTAAGCGAGGATTTCGGCACAATGCACTTTGAAAATCCCATTCGTGCCGCCTCACGCACACGCTCTCTTATATGTGATACCGCTCTTATTTCTCCTCCAAGACCGACCTCACCGAACATCGCTACATCATCGCCTATCGGAATATCACGAAGCCCCGAATAAAGAGCAAGAGCAATCGCAAGGTCGCTTGCAGGCTCGTCTATTTTAAGTCCGCCTATAACATTTATATATACATCATATCCGCCGAAGTTGTAGCCTGTCCGCTTTTCAAGCACGGCGAGCAGAACGCACAGCCTGCTGTAGTCGAAGCCTGTCGTCATTCTGCGTGGAGCGGAGAACGAGGTCTTGCCGACAAGCGCCTGCACCTCTGCCAGTATAGGCCGTGTACCCTCAACAGTACAAAGCACGGTTATACCGCTTACCCCTGCCGGTCTGCCGAGAAGAAGCATTGCAGACGGGTTTTCGACCTGCTCAAGCCCCTTGTCCTGCATCTCAAATACGCCTATTTCGTTGGTCGAGCCGAAACGGTTCTTTGCGGCTCTTAATATCCTGTAACTTAGCTGTTTGTCGCCCTCAAAGTACAGTACCGTGTCCACTATATGCTCAAGCACCTTAGGACCTGCTATACCGCCGTCCTTGTTTACATGACCTACAAGAAACACGGCTACCTCAAGGCTCTTTGCCATCTGCATAAATGCCGAGGTACATTCTCTTACCTGCACAAGACTGCCGGGTACGGACTGAAGCTCTGTCAACTGCATTGTCTGTATCGAGTCGATTATCACAACATCGGGCTTATTCTCACGCACGCCCTCTATTATAGTATCGCAGTCGGTGCAGGCACTGATATAAAGCCCGTCGCTTGCGACACCCAGCCTGTCTGCACGAAGCTTTATCTGACGTTCGCTTTCCTCGCCGGATATGTACAGCACAGTCTTATCCTGTGCAAGACAGCCGCATATCTGTAAAAGAAGTGTCGATTTGCCGATACCCGGGTCGCCGCCGAGCAGAACAAGCGAGCCTTTGACAAGACCTCCGCCGAGTACCCTGTCAAGCTCCGACATTCCTGTTTTGTATCTTGTTTCGTCACTGAACGAAAGGTTGTTTATACTTGAAAGCGGAAGCCTGCCGCCGCCCGTGCTTTTTGCAAGACCGTGGGATTTTGGCTGTATAAGCGTTTCTTCAAGCGTGTTCCATGCGCCGCAGGCATTACAGCGTCCGCTCCATTTCGGATATTCCTGACCGCACTCACTGCATATATATACTGATTTTGATTTTGATTTTGCCATTTTTTCGTCCTTTCCGATGAATTACTGTCCGGAGCTTGTAATATCACCGCTGTTTTCGGGAATACCGGTCGTTGAAATTTCCGCCCGACCTGCATTGTCGGCAGGCTTTGAGGTGAGATATGTAAGTATCCCGTTGTATATAGTATAGGCTACCTTACGCTGATAGTCGGTATCCGACAGATTTGCCGCATCATCGGGATTTGAGAGGAATCCGCATTCTATCAGCACGGCAGGTATCTTTGTGTTCTTGAAAAGATACAACTCGTCGCCCTCCTGCTTTATCTGTCTGTCATTGCCCGGCTGTATCGTCTTGAAATTATCCTGCATTATCTGCGCTATCATACGGTTGTCGGGGTTGTTCGCCGTGTAGAAAATCTGTGCGCCGAAATATTCAGGCTCGGTGAACTTGTTCTGATGAATAGACAGGAACAGGCAGTCGCCGTACTTGTTTATAATATCAAGACGGTTCTTCATATCGGAAACCTTCTGCTCCCGTGTGCCTTTTACGCCTTCATCGTGTATCGAAATATCGCTGTCACGGGTAAGCACTACATTGAAGCCTGATAAAGTCAGCATATCGCTGAGATCACGCACAATAGCAAGATTGATATTCTTTTCAAGCTCTCCGTTTATACCGACTGCACCGCTGTCTGTTCCGCCGTGCCCTGCGTCAAGTACGATGGTTTTCTTATTTGTAACGTGCGATGTTGACGCTCTAACGCTCATCTGCGAGTAGTCGGCAGTTGCCGCAATGACGGTAAAACAGCCGAGCAGGACTATAAGTGCAGGAATTCGTGTTCTTAGCCGCTTAAATTCAAATCGTTTCATGTTCAGTTTCATATTGTCCAACCTTTCGGTAAATTTTTGTACATTATATGAAACTAGCAGTGAAATAATGACAGGCTATGCCTGTCACAGCTTGTAGAAAAACCTACATAACTTTTAAAAATGGGTGTTTGGCGTTGCTTGCTCTGCTGATTTTGCATCTCTGCAAAGTCAGCTGTTTGTGCCGTTGCATCGTGCAACGGCTCGGTTCAGCTGACATAAGCGTCCTTGCTTATAACTTTTGGCAAGCAACCAAAGCGTCCTTGCTTTGGGCGTAGCCCCACACTCAGCCCCGGCATGGATGCTTACAAGTGGTCGAACAAAGTCGGTGCAGGACGCACCGACAACAAACGACCACTGTTGCACAGAAGCAAAGCCAACAGAGTGTCCTAAAGGGGATAGGGATTGAGAACAAGCACTTTTTTGAAAAAACAGACTTTTTACGAAAATTATAAATTAATTATACCATAAATCAAGTCGGTGTAAACCGACACGGCGGTACGCCGTATTTTGTCGTCAGACAAAAGATTTAATGGTAAAATGTTCTCAGACGTGCGGTGCACCGCAAGCCGTGCTTTTGCACGGCAAAATCCGCTCCCGGCGGATTTTAAGTCTGAGGTTATTATACCACACTTCCCCCGCACCCGCAACTTTATCTCCTTTATTTTTAATGAATAGCCGGGAATTTTTGAGTTATCATATTTACGGGCGAATTTAACAGCGTTTAAAAACAACTAAAAACAGTGTGAAATATATGTAACCTAACATAAAATTATTTTAGTTAAACGAATTTGTAAGTGTGAAAACGGGTTACACCGATACTTACTTAATAAAATTGTGTAACACAGTTAAGTTAGTGTGAATTTTGTTTTTAATGCACATAATAAACAAATATAATTTATGTGTTTTAGCTGAATTTCCTATAGCTGTATTGACTTTTAGCTAAAACGTTGTATAATCTTAAGTGAATTAAGCAAGCGGAAACAGCTTAATAAACATAAGCTAAATTCATTAACTATCAACTAAGGACCGGTGGCTAAGCACTGTCCGACCAGAAAGGAAATTATCACATGAAAGCAAAGAAGATACTCGCAGGTATCCTTGCGGCAAGCACAGCAGTTTCGCTGGCAGCCTGCAACAGTAACAATGCAACATCATCAACATCAGGCAGTACATCATCTTCATCAAAGACAGAAGATAACAGTTCTGCGACATCGGGTGAAGAATCTTCGACTACACCTTCGGGCGAAAAGATCACACTCAAGGTTCTTACTCACCGTACAGACCGTAAGGATGACGGCTCACTCGACAAGATGACAGATGCTTTTGAAGAAAAGTACAACTGCACTGTTGAATATCAGTCATTCAAGAGCTACGCAGATGACGTTTCGACAATGATGAGCACCAAGGAATATGGCGATGTACTCATGATACCCGATACAGTTAAGCTCGCCGATCTTTCAAACTTCTTCGAGCCTCTCGGCAAGTACGATGAACTTAAGGATAAGTACAAGTGGGCAGATCAGAAGATGTATGACGGAACAGTATACGGCCTTGCTCACTTAGGTTCGGTAAGCGGCGGTATCTGCTACAACAAGAAGGTATGGACAGACGCAGGCATCACAACAATGCCCAAGACAGCCGATGAATTCATCGCTGACTTAAAGAAGATCAAGGAAAAGTTCCCCGATGTAATTCCTTACTACACAAACTTCAAGGAAGCAAGCTGGACAGCTTCACAGTGGTCAAGCCTTGTTGTTCCTTCTTCGGGCAACCCCAACTTTGAAACAGACCTTATCGTAAACAAGGAAGACTTCTTCACAGAAGGCAAGCCCTACTACAACGTATTCAAGCTGATGTACGATATATATTCAGATTCTACTCTTATCGAGGGCGACCCGATGAGCTCCGACTGGGAAGGCTCAAAGCTGATGATTGCAAAGGGCGAAGTTGCTACAATGACAATGGGTTCATGGGCAGTTTCACAGTTCCAGCAGATCGCTAAGGATAATAACCTTGATCCCGAAAATATCGGTTACATGCCTGCTCCCTTCTCTAAGGACGGCAAGCAGTACGCACAGTACGCAGCAGACTACTGCATGGGCGTAAACAAGAACATTGCCGATGACAAGAAGGATCTCGGCAAGAAGTATATCGAATGGTTCATCGCTGAATCCGGCTTCTCTGAGGCTGAAGGCGGTATCAATACACTTGAAGGCAGCAAGCTCCCCGATTACCTCTCAGCGTTTGACGGTTGTGAATTCTTCACAGCAGCAACAGCTCCCGAAGGTCTGACAGGCGTATTCAACGCTATCGACAAGGATTCTGAGGTCGGTATATGGACAGGCGACTCCGCTAACTTCAAGCTCCAGCTTGCTGAAGCAGCATTTGCCGGCAAGGGCGACGCAGGCTTTAAGGCTATCGCAGACTCCGTTAATCAGAAATGGGCGGCTACAAGAGATGCCAATGCAGAACTTGAAGCATACATCAAGGCTAACGGCTAATTAACGCTATCGTATTTTCTTCATAGATACTCCAAACACACAAACCCGTACGGAAAGGCGTAAGTCTTTCCGTATAGGTTTTTATGGAGAAAATTAACTAATTTACAAAAATAGAAATTATTTCTTGAAAGGACAGATTTATGGCTACTCAAGGCGTTACCGCAATTCAGAAGCGTCGCACATTATGGCAGTGGCTTAAAGGCTATACAGGTCAGAAATACATGACCACAGTGCTGTTTCTGGCGATACCTGTCGCACTGCTGATACTTTTCACTATTATCCCTGCTGTGAATATGATAATATTCAGCTTCCAGCAACGTGACCAGCTTGGCGTAAATGTACAGTGGGTCGGTTTTGACAACTATAAGACGCTGTTTACCGATATGGCATATCTTTCAACGCTCATCAACAGCTTGTACTACTTTGTCGGCTCGTTTATACAGCTCGGACTTGCACTTTTCATCGCAACTCTGTTATGCTCGAAAATAAAGCTCGCAGGACTGTTCAAGGGAGTTATCTTCTTCCCTTATCTTATGAACGGCGTTGCGGTAGCACTTATCTTCCAGAGATTCTTCAGAGGCGATGACGGCGGTACGCTCAACTCCATAATCGCACTTTTCGGAGCAGATCCTGTAAAGTGGCTGTCAAACGGCGCTATCAACAACTGGTGTCTGGTTTTTGCGTCGGTATGGCGTTATATCGGCTTTGATATTCTGATGTTCATCGGCGCTATCCAGTCTATCTCGCCCGACATTTACGAAGCGGCAGATCTTGACGGTGCAAACGCATGGCAGAAGTTCTGGCACATAATTTTCCCCGGTATCAGAACAATCATCGCATTACAGCTTATCCTTGCCATAAAGGGTGCTGCATCTGTATTTGAGATACCGTATATTATAACCGGCGGTAAGATGGGAACATCGACCTTCGTTATCAAGACGATCGAAACGGGCTTCCAGTACCAGAAGATCGGACTTGCATCCGCAATGGCTATCGTCCTGCTGTTTATAATAATAGTGATTACGATGATCCAGAAGATATTCTTTAAGGAAGAAAAGTAGGTGTAACAATGACAGACAATATCACAACAACCGAAAACTCCGGACAGACCTCTTTCAATATGGATAAATACAGGTTCAAGGAAACGCCTAAGGGTGTAAGAATACTGATAGACGTATTGAAATACGCCGTGCTCGTCATAGCCTGCCTTATAGTTATCGTGCCTCTGGTAGTCGTATTACTCGGCTCGCTGAAAAGCCACGAGGATTTTCTGACAAGCGGAGCGTTTGAGCTTCCTAAGGTGGTGGAGCTGGCAAACTTCAAGACGGCGTTCCTGCAGGGTAACGTAATGAAAGGCCTTATCAATACCGCTATTATCCTTGTGTTCTCGTGTGCGGGAACGATAATCACAGGTACTATGACCGCCTTTGTTGTACAGCGTTTTACAATGGTGTTCACAAAGCTCGTAAAGAATATATTCCTTATTGCCGCACTCCTGCCGAATATCTCTATGCAGGTAACGGTATTCCAGGTAGTGCACGCACTTGGTCTTTATGACACCCTCGCCGCACCGATAATCCTTTATATCGGTACGGATATAGTTTCGATCTATATCTTCATACAGTTCCTCAATAACATATCCGTATCCCTTGACGAAAGTGCGATACTTGACGGCTGTTCATATCCGAGAGTATACCTGAGCATTATTCTCCCTATGCTCCGTCCTGCTATTGCGACCGTGCTTGTAATCAAGTTCGTAAGCATATACAACGACTTCTATACAGCAAACCTGTATATGCCCAGTGACGGACTTCAGGTCGTATCGACAGCACTATATAAGTTCATAGGTCCTTACGGCTCACAGTGGGAAATTATCTTCGCCGGTGTAATTATCTGTATCATACCTACGTTAATAATCTTCCTTTCAATGCAGAAGTTTATTTACAGCAACCTTGTTTCAGGCTCTGTAAAGGAATAAACGTTTCCGATTCTCCTTGCTATATATGAAAATGACGTCACGCCGAAAAGCGTGACGTCATTTTGGTTACGGGAAAGTTTGTACATAAATGCAGACGTTCATAATTTTTAACGGCGTGAGTTTTTTCTGCTGAAAACGCAGATAAAACAGCCGTTTTATTTGTAGCTGCTACCCTTATATATATTGGGATAAATTAAATTGAATGATAATGAACGGTTTCTTTTATACGAAGCAACACATAGCTCCAACGAGAGCTTTTTAACACTTATAGACCGGTAGCATTCATTTCTCAGGAGTGCCGCCGCTACTGTCATAGCAGTTTTCTTGTCATCATACCGTGCAGCATATTCCGGACAATATACGGTTGCTTTTGCGGAATTAATGTATTTGATTTTCCCATCCTTGCTTATAACCTCGAGTACATAAGCCATGCTCCCACCTCACTTTACAATTATCCGATAATAAAATTATAATTTAAAGAAAGGCGCATTTCAATAACAAATTAAAAATAAAGTTGAAAAATGGGATAATATGTCAGAAATTTTGTCGAATTTATTGAAATCACTGAAATAATCCGAATTTTACTCTCAGACGGCAACATTTTTTCAATAGTGCATCGCCTGTTATAAGCACAAATATTACTGTGGATACTGCGTGGATAAGATCAAAGGGTATGCCTGAAACGATATAGGCGGTAATTGTCTGTAAGTTTATATCGGTCGTGTAGGTAAGCACACTTGATATATTCATTATTCCGCCGTAAATAACGAGGACTGACAGGAAGGAGTAGATACAAAGGGCGAGCGTGTTGCGCTTTTTCGAGAAGATGATACCTGCAAAAAAGCCAAGAAGCCCCATTGCAAACATCTGCCACGGCGTCCACATACCCTGACCGAACAGCATATTCGATATCAGCATAGACACCGCACCGACAAGAAAGCCTGCCTGTGCACCGAGCGCCGTTCCGCTTATGATAACGATTGCGGCAACGGGCTTGAACTGCGGAAACATAAAGAAAAGCTCCCTTCCTGCGACAGCCGCCGCAGAAAGCACGGCAAGCACCGCTATATCCTTTGCGGACGGCTTCTTTTTTTCAAAGCTGATAAAGAAAGCGGCAAGGCACTCGACAAGCACGGCAAGAATTATCAGCAGATGCTTTCTTGTGCCGTTAGGGATAAAAAGTGTGCCGAGTATCACTGTGAAAGGAATAAGAACGGCGGTTATAACGCCTGCGACAATATCGGACGGAGTTACTTTTTTTGCGGTTACGGGCGGCTTTGCCATTGAGTTTTTCGGGGCAACGCCGATAATAAGCATAATCATAGGAACGCACAGCAACGCATATTGCAGCCAGAACGGCTCTGACGGTATCTCAAAAGGGAATATGCCGGTACCGGCTAAAAGCATAAAAACAAATCCGACACTGCCGAGCGAAAGCATTACCTTTCGGAAAACCGAGAGCCTTTTGCGTTTTTTGCGTTGCGGTACTGCTGTGTCGGGCTTATCGCCTTTTATGCCGTGAAAACGTCCGGAGAGATCGCCGTAGTTTTCAGCCTTTCCTCCGAGAGAAGCTATAAGCCCTGCGACAGTGTAAACTTTATCGCATACGTTTTTGGCGATTTTCGCACTGTCTGTTGTGAAGAATGAAGAATCGGCAAAGAACTGTGACGGCGGCAGAGATACGCTTATTTCTCCGTCAAAAAGCAGGGCGCATATATCCGCTGTTTCGGCACAGAAATCCATATCGTGACTGACAATCACAATCGTTTTCCCGTCTGCTTTAAGCTGTTTCAATAATGCCGAGAACATCTGCTTATATACTGCGTCCGCCGCCTTAGTCGGCTCATCGAGAAGAAGTATATCCGCACCGTAGGAAACGAGCTTTGCGAGCGCCGCCTTCTGCCGCTCCCCGCCGGATAAGTCAAATGGGTGACGTGACAGCAGGTGCGTAAGATTAAATGCGGCGGCTATTTCATCGGCATTGCCGGCAAATTCTTCTCTGAGCGTTTCCTTATTGAAAAGCAGGGTAGGGTCTTGCGGAAGAAAACCTATCTTTCCGCCGTTTATCATTATTTTTCCGCTGTTTTGCTTGAGTGTACCGCAGATAAGGCTTAGCAGGGTCGATTTTCCTGCGCCGTTTCCGCCCACTATTGCGGTTATGCTCCCTTGCTTTATGTCAAGCGAAAGGTTTCTTATAATATCTCTTTTGCTGTTCTTATAGCCGAAAGACAGATTTTTAACGGATATACAGCTTTCCTCCGACAGCGTATCGTCTGCGGCGGCAGGTGATACGAGCCTGTGATTTTCGCCGTAGGACGTATACCAGTCCTTAGCGGAGGGAACGTCAAGCAGTGGAAGAACATTGCTGACAGATGCGCTTGCTCTTACACCTGCCGGCATTTCAAAAAGCATAGGGTGATTGTTTTCCGACAGATGCTCTGTAAGAGAGCTTGCGTCGCCGTCGTGACACACCTTGCCGTTGTCGAGCATAACTGCACGTTTTGCAACGGACAAAAGACCGCCGAGCTGATGCTCGGCAACAATCACTGTCGTACCAAGCTCCTTGTTTATTCTTACAAGCAGTGAAATAAACTGCGTGGATGCGATAGGGTCAAGCTGTGAGAGCGGCTCGTCAAGGAGCAGTACATCGGGATTCATAGCCATTACAGACGCTAAGTTAATCATCTGCTTCTGACCGCCCGAGAGCTTGTCGCAGTCGCAGTACAGCAAGTCCTCTATGCCGAAGAACAAAGCGGTCTGGGAAACCTGCGAGCGTATTTCGTTTTGTGAAAGTCCTATGCTTTCCGCACCGAAGGCAAGCTCGTGCCAAACCTTGTCGCAGACGATCTGCTCGTCCGTAAACTGCGTGACAAAGCCTGCAAAATGACCGCTGAAAGAAATTTTTCCTTTTTGCGTTCCTGCGTCGGCAGGCGCTTTCATAAGATTTAAAAGGGTGGATTTTCCGCTTCCCGAGCTGCCGCAGAGTATTACGAATTCACCTTTGTTTATTTTAAGCGAAATATCGGAGAGTGCGTTCATATCCGAGCCGGGATAGGAATATGACAGATTTGAAATATTATAAAGTTCCATTTCTTTCCCTCCGTTTAAAACGTGAATAAAGCTCGGCTGCAACAGGCATCGCACAGAGTATGAGCCAGAAAATATCCGCAGAAATATCGAAAGCAGTCAGCGGCAGGATAAATTCTGGATAATAGAGATAATAGGCTTTACCGCTTGCAAAAAGAATAATAATTGCGGTTGTGCATATCACGGTAACAGACATTATAATAAAGTCGGACGGTGCGAATCTGAATATGCTGTAGGCTGTACGTTTTGCTGTACCGTAACCTCTGTATTTCATAGAGCGGGCGGTATATGCGCTATGCTCAAGGGTATCCGTTACCGCAACAGAGAGAACGTGAACACCGCTTCTGATACGGCTTCGCAAGCCGCCCTCGTATATATCGTTTCCTACAAAACGCTGAGCCGCCGCCGCTTGCTTTGCCCGTCTTGCGAACATAGGCACAGAACGCAGCGTCATTGACAACAGCAAAGCGAGTGACGGCAGTGCTTTTCCGAGAAGATATACCGTTTTGTCGCTTGTCATACACTTGTTAAGTCCGATAAACCACATAACGAGCGATATTGTCATAGCGCCTGTAAACAGCGAAAAAATAAGCGTTTCAAGCGTGATACTGTTGCCGCTCGGCAACTTTGCAAGCACGGTTATGCCTCTGTTTGAAAACAGAAGATTTATAACCGCCGCAAGCAGTGCCATAGGGAGCATTACAAAAAGCGTTCTTGCGGCGGTTTTTCCGTTCAGTAAAAAAGCAAAAACGGCAGAGCAGACAAGAGCCTCCGCCATAAAGACGGGGCTTTGCACTATTGCGGTTATCAGTATCACTGACAGAAAATACATTGCCGCTGTTACAGGGTGTGTTCTTTCCATTGTTGCTCCTTAGTTTTAAAGGTCATAGCCAAGCTCGCAGGTATAGCGGAACGCTATCTTGTCGTTGTTTACTGGCTTGTACGATGAACAGCCGTAGTTCGGGAAAACGCCGTTTACACTGTACATCCAGCCTGAGCCTTGTCCGCAGTCGAATTCATAAAGGTTGTTGATACCCTCGACATAGTATGAGCTGAACGCAGGGGTGTAGCTTGCCTCCATCTGAATACTGTTCTCGTCACAGATACGGCGGAGTATATCGTATACGCTTTCACCGCTGTCGAATCCGACCGTTCCGCTGAATATTACGGCATCATCGGGAATGTACTTTTCAAGTCCTTTTTTCAGTTTATCCTTGTTGTTGAGTATGGTTTTGCACTCTATAACGAATGTGCAGGTGTTGTCATATTTCTTTATCGGCTTGTTGGGCTTCGGGGTCGTTGATATTACAGATGAAGCGGTTGATACTGTTGTGACTTTTGAAGATGCCGGACTTGCCGAAGATGTCGGGGCGGATGTGAAAACGGGCTTTTCGGTTGGCTTTGAAATGTCTGCGGCGGTAGATGATGTTGATGCGACAGAGGTTATTGCCGTTGTTTTAGGCTTTTCGCTTTCAGGTAAGGTTTGTGAAGAAGTGTCCGTAACGGTTGTTGCGGGCGTTGTCTGAGAATTGCCGTCTGTCTGAAAAGCCGTTGTTGCGACAAGGCTTTCTACGGTTGTAAACGACGATGTTTCGGGGGTAGCATATGATATATCGCTGTTTTCGGCGGCATCTTTTCCTGCAACGGCGGAAACTACCGCAATTATCACCACAGCGACAAGAGCCAGCCCAAGACCGAGTATATATTTGTATTTATCAAAAAAAGCTTTCATTTTTTCTCCGTGAAATATCGGTTATGTAAAAATTGTTCCGCACCTATTTTATCATAAAAACAGGTACGGAACAAGCATTTACATAATAGTTTTACTTATTTGCGCTTTTTCTTCGAAATAAGCATAACTGCGCCTGAGATGAGAACTGCCATACCGCCTGTTACAAGTACGCCTGTACCGGGATTTATGGGATCGTTTTTATCTTCGGGCTTGCCTGAGCAGTCGCCGGGCTTTACAGAATCGCCGGGCTGTGCGGGCATATCGGGTTTTTCAGGTTCTGTCGGCTCAGCCTTCGCAGACATTTCGTAAAGTGAAGAGCCGTCCTTTGAAAGCTCATAAGCTGTAAGAGCGAGTGTCGCCTGTTCGGTAGCCATGTAGTTTTCTTCGCCGCCGAGCGTGTGGCTGTAGCCGTTTTCTGTAGCGTAGCTTTCAAGTGCGTCGATAAGCGTGATGCCGTCAACGATGAATCTTGAATCTGTAAGCGGGTCGATGCCGAGAGCGGCAAGTGCGATAAGTACCTGCGAGGTGCTTTCACTGCCGTTTGCATATCTTGCGTTCTCGTCAAGAGATTCTGCAAGGAACTCAAGACCGCTGTCTATAGCCGCATTTACCTTCTCGTCAGCCGCATAGGGAGCGAGTGCCTGTATAGCCATAGCCGTAAGGTCAACATCTGCGGTATTGCCGGCGAGCGCCCAGCCCTTGCCCGTCATATTGTCAACAATATAAGCGATAAGCTCATCGTGCGTCTTTGCGCTGTAATCTGTAGTGTCGAATGCTATAAGTGAGAATATAACCGCATTGATACCCTGCGATGTGATATAGTCCATATCGTCAAGACCGCTCAGCAGGTTATGGCCTGCGATGTCTGCGGAATTTTTTCCGAGTGAGGACAGAGCGATTATAACTCTTGCGTTCTCCGTAGGCTTTCTGTCTGAAAGTCTGTCTGAACCGTTAGCCTTTACTGCTTCACAAAGCTCGCTGTAGTATTTTGCCGCTTTGTCGGCAGAGAGCTTTCCTGCTCTTGCGAGTGCGATAACCGACCATTCACCGCCGATAGACTGAACGGGGTAGATATTGTTATCCGCAAGAGTACCGAGAACAGTGCTGAAGTGCTCCTTGCTCTTTGTGCCTGCCTGCTTTATCGTGTCGATAACGGCGAATCTTTCTGTTGCTTTGTCAAGAGTATCCGAATTTGTGACCTTATCTCTTAAACGCTCGGGAACTGCCGAGAAAGCGTCCTTTGCATTTTCAATCTTATCCTTGCTGTCAGCGGTAACCTTGCCGATTGCATCTATTGCCTTTATCGCATTGCTTATAACGTCAGCCTCAGCCTTAGCGAGAGCTTCTTCTGCGGCTGTTAAGGTTTCGTAGTTTCCTACAAGTGTCTTTGCGTTGTCGCTGAGCTTGTCATAAGCCGCTCTTGCTGCTGTGATGTCGTCATAACTGTCGAGCGTTACATCGCCTATAGCGTCAATAAGCTCTTCGACCTGCTCAGCTGCCTTTACATCATCGGGAACGAGCTTTAAGTAAGCGTATACGGGCTGTTTTTCACCGTTCTGAACGATTATTCTGACAACCTTTATTTCAGACTGATTAAGTGCGATCTTTGCCGCTGTATCTGATGCTACACGCTGATTGTTGATATAAATGTTATCATCGTCAGCGCCCGATACGGAAACGTTCACGCTTTCCTCGATACCTGTGCTTATCTCGTAAACACCGTTATCATCGGGAGTGATTTCCTTTATTGTCTTGCCGTTTGCGTCTGTTAAGACTATTTTTCCGGGAAGCGCTGTCGTGCCGACCTCTTCCCCGTTTGCAGTTGTTCTTACAACATAAGAAACCTCTGTCGATTTCTCGTTGAATATGCCTGCCCAGATGTTGCTTGCCGTCTGTATCTTTATATAGTGAACGCCGTTTTTGAATGTAACGGGGTTGCCGTTTTCATCTACCGCCCACTTTAAGTCGAAACCGTTTGATTCGGCATTTTCGCTGTATGCGTTTACATTAGCGCCTATCGTGCCGTTCTTGAAGTAGTCAACATAACCGAACCTTGTCGTGCCTACAAAGGAAGCTGTAGAGCTGTCGCCCTGTATACTGCCCTGAACGCCGGGGATAACAACGCCTCCCAGTGTGACAGTATCGCCCTTTGCAAGATCGTTCATATAGTAAACGCTGGGTGAAACCCATCTGCCTGTCTGCTTTGAGCCGTCGTTTGAGTTACCCTGATTGTCTGTCCAGCTTGTTTTACCGTCGGCTGTCTTTTTGTATGTCACTTCGTAATCGGTGATGGTCGTATCTTCAAAATGCTCACTTCCTGCGAGTGCATACCATGTTTTGCCGTCCTCAGAAACATACACCTGACCGCTTTCAGCCGCACTTCCGCCGCTTACAAAGCTGTTGCCGTAAGCGTAGAAGTCAAGACCGTAGGGGTTTGAGGGGTCGTCTGTTACGGGGTTTTCATAGTAATATGTGATATAACCGCCGAAGTTACCGAGTGATTTTATAGTGCCTGCGAGCGTCTGCTCGGGGCCTACACCGTAGGAAACGTTGGTGTACTGGCTGTTGATGCAAAGATAATCAACTACCTTGTCGGGTACGTCATACTTGCTTCTCTTTGTAGCCTTGACAGTATAGCTTTCGGAAAGAGTGCCGTCTGTTACCGTTACAGTAGTGTTTGCGCTCTTGGTAACAAGACTGTAAACGCCGTTTTCATCTGCTGTTGCGGCATCGTTGCCTATCTTAACTGTGCAACCGTCGGCAACCTTGAAATATACTGTGGGGAATTCTGCGTCATTTGCTATAACTATATTATAGCTGAGAAGTGACGGGTCGAATGCGGGATACATATCGCCGTGTTCGCTTTTAAGTTCTGTAAAGTGTACGTTCTTTATAGAAACGTCAGCCTTTACGAGCTTTATTTTGTAGCTTGTTATCTTGTCTGCATCGTCAAACTTGTCTGTAAGATAATCGCCGTCTGAAACCGCATCTATTGATACTGTAACAGTGCCGTCCTTGCTAAAGGAATATGCGGGAGTTGTTTCACCGCTTTTAAGTTCTGTGTATTCGCCGTCTGCCTTCGCTCTGAAATGAACGTTTGCGGTTTTGCCCTTGAGAGTAAGCGCAACGCTGTCTGTGCCGCCTAAAACATAGGCTGTGTAGCTGTGACATTCTGCGTTTGTGCCGGTCGTATCGGTCACATTGCCGTTTTCGTCATTTCTGAAAACCGTTCCCTCTGCAAAGCCGTTGTACTTTGTCGCATACAGCTCTCTGCCGGCAGGAACAAGCGTGATACCGCTTGTGCTTGCGATTTCCGCAGTGTAGTCATAGGGACGTGTTATGTTGAACACATACTGCGTCTTTATGCTTTCATCGTCAATGTAGCAAAGCTCTAAAATCAGCTTAGTCAAGCCGAAAGGAATATTAGAAATGCTGTTGAAGCTGCCGGACTTGATCTCGTTTCTCTGTGCAACGCCGTTTATATCGGTATAGACTGCATAGCACTTCAGCAGTTCCTTGTTGAACTTAGTTCCGCTGTTGATATAGAAAGATGATGTACTGTATGACTTTATCTTTACATCGTATTCGAGCTTTTCGGGGTCGAAAGCGTCATTGTCCCAGCCGTCAAGCGAAAAAGCTGAAAGTGCAAAGCTGTCAAAACGTGCGGCGGGTCTTGCACCCTCCTTTATTGTTACCTTATAAACGCTTGCTGTTGCACCCTCGCCTACCGTAACGGTGATAACATCGCCGTCCTTTATTTCAGTAGGCTTTGTAAGACCCAGCGTCTTGTCGCCGATCTTGCTTACTGTCTTGAAGTTCTTGTTCAGTGCGGTAGGACGGAAATTGATGCTCTTTGTGCCGAAAGGAACTGTAAGAGTATAATTATAGGTCTTTGCGCTGAATTCGGGGGAAAGTGTGCCGTAATCGCTGCTTATCGCTTTAAGCGATGTATCAGTTCCGCTCCAGTCACTGCCGAGGTCAGCACCCCAGTCCATAGTGTACTGCATACGGATCTCATCGCCGCTTGCGAGCTTGCCGTTAGCAACGGTATAGGCTGTGAAGCCCTCGTTTGTAAACCAGTCGTTGAGCGTACCCATCCAGCCGCTCATTGAGCCGCCGTCAAACGCCGCAAGACCTGCGATCTCGCTTATGTAGCCATCGTCTGCGCCCAGCTGAGTAAAGCCGGAACTTTCGATAGCGTCCTTTATGCAGGTCATAGCGCTTGAGGTCTTATCAAGCGATACCCACTTGTCGATCTTGGTGCCTGTCCATGCAGGAGCCTCACCGCCGCTGACTGCTTCTGTAAACGTTGTGTTTTCTACAATAACACGGACGCTTCCGAGGTCGTCATCGGCAAATACAGTAAAGCTCACCTGCGGTACAGACAGCAGTGCCAGTGAAAGTGCCAGCAGTAAAGCTGTCACTTTTGCTGTAAATTTCTTTACATTTGTCATAGTTTTACCTTCCTTTATTCTTTTTTGCCGTAAGGCTTAACCGTCTAATCTGCGTTTTGCCGCTTTTCTTCTTTGTCTGGAGCGTTCACGCTTTTCACGGCTTTTCTCCTTTGCTGAAACCGCCGGAGGCTCTTTCAGCCCTGCGGCTTCAAGCGCCCTTGTCCACGGTCCGAGCTTCTGCTTTATAAAGCAGACTTCGCTTGGAGTAAAGTCGGAGCGTTTGGGCAGAGCGCCAAGCTGTTCATACTTTTTGCAAAGCATAGCGACAGCCCTGTTTGATTTTTCGTCCGCCATAACGTCACCTCCGTAAACAAATACGAAAAACGGCAATAAAAAATGCCTTCACAAAAAAGTGAAAGCACAACTGATCTTTAAGCATAGCAAACATAAGCCATACGGATATGCCAAAAAAGCATAAAGGTACAGCCTTAGCTGAAGATCGGCTGTACTTCTTCCTCGTCCAAGAGACAATGCCGAAAAATACGGGGGTATTCTGACTTGTGAGCATAGGCTCAGATACAGTAATGACGGTTGCTCCGGATTCTCACCGGATTCCCTATTACCTACCGGGCAAAAAGCCTTTCGTACCGTATTTTCGATATTCGGTTAAGGTTAAGTATAGCATAAAGGGGGAAGAAATGCAAGGGGGGAAGAAGTATTATGAAAATAAAAAACGAGGTGCGTTGGCACCTCGTTTTGCTATATCATATCATCTATCTTATCAGAACGCAATTCTGTCCTCGATGTACTTCTTTACATCTGCGATAGGCATTCTTTCCTGCTTCATAGAGTCACGTTCACGGACTGTTACGCAGCCGTCCTCAACGCTGTCGAAGTCGTATGTGATGCAGAAGGGAGTACCGATCTCGTCCTGTCTTCTGTATCTCTTACCGATAGCGCCTGCATCGTCATAGTCAACGCAGAAGTACTTTGACAGCTCGTCTGCAATCTCGCCTGCTTTGTCGGCAAGCTTCTTTGACAGGGGCAGAACTGCCGCCTTGACAGGAGCTAAGTAGGGGTGGAAGTGCATAACGTTTCTTGTTGTGCCGTCCTCAAGCTGTTCTTCGTCATAAGCCTCAGTTATAACTGCAAGGAACAGACGCTCAACACCGAGCGAGGGTTCGATAACATAAGGAACGTACTTCTCGTTTGTTTCGGGATCGAAATATTCCATCTTCTGACCGCTTGTCTTGATGTGCTGTGTAAGGTCGTAGTCGGTTCTGTCCGCAACGCCCCAAAGCTCGCCCCAGCCGAACGGGAACAGATATTCAAAGTCGGTTGTAGCCTTTGAGTAGAAGCAAAGCTCTTCCTGGTCGTGATCACGCAGTCTTAAGTTTTCTTCATTTATGCCGAGGGACAGAAGCCACTTCTTGCAGTAGTCCTTCCAGAAATAGAACCAGTCAAGGTCTGTGCCGGGCTTGCAGAAGAATTCAAGTTCCATCTGCTCAAATTCTCTTACACGGAAGATGAAGTTGCCGGGAGTGATCTCGTTTCTGAATGACTTACCTACCTGTGCAACACCGAAGGGTACTTTTTTACGGGTAGTACGCTGGATATTCATAAAGTTTACAAAGATACCCTGCGCTGTTTCGGGACGGAGGTAAAGCTCGCTCTTAGAGTCCTCTGTAACGCCCTGGAATGTCTTGAACATAAGGTTGAACTGTCTTATGTCTGTGAAATCAGCCTTGCCGCAGTTGGGGCAGGTGATGCCTTTTTCACGGATATAATCCATCATCTGCTCGTTTGACCAGCCCGCACAGTTTGTGCCGTCAAAGTCCTCGATAAGATTATCCGCTCTGTGACGTGTCTTACAAGCCTTGCAATCCATAAGGGGATCGGAAAATCCGCCGATATGACCCGATGCTACCCATGTCTGAGGGTTCATGAGGATAGCACTGTCAAGACCTACGTTGTACTTGCACTCCTGTATGAATTTTTTACGCCATGCGGACTTGATGTTGTTCTTCAGCTCAACGCCGAGAGGTCCGAAATCCCATGTATTTGCAAGTCCTCCGTATATCTCGCTTCCGGGATATATAAAGCCTCTGCCCTTACAGAGAGCGACCAGCTTATCCATGGTTTTTTCTGTGTTTTTCATGTGCGAAATTTCCTTTCATGTTTTGCGTTTAAAAGCAGTGCACGGCAACGTATCTGCGCTGTCGTGCTTGTCTGCCATATAATTGAATACGGTTAAAATACCGTTTTAATACGATGAACTTTCAATCCGACCGTTTTGCTGTACAGAAAGGTCGGAACTTACAGTGCCTTACAGCTTTTCAATCCAGCCCATTTCATCGGGAAGCTTGCCGTACTGCATACCTGTCATTGTGTCGTAAAGACGCTGAGAGATAGGTCCTATCTTGTTGTCGTTGATAAGCATAACCTTATCGCCCCACTTTAAGTGACCTACAGGTGAGATAACAGCGGCTGTACCTGTACCGAATACTTCATTCAGCTTGCCTGCATCGTAAGCGTCTGCGATTTCCTGTATTGTGATTCTCTTTTCGCTTACCTTAAGGCCCCACTTCTTGCACAGCTCTATAGATGACTTTCTTGTGATACCCGAAAGGATAGAGCCCTGAAGTGCGGGAGTAACGACCTCGCCGTCAATTACGAAGAAGATGTTCATAGCACCTACTTCTTCAATGTACTTACGCTCAACACCGTCAAGCCAAAGTACCTGTGAGTAGTTCTGCTTGTGAGCCTCGTCCTGACCGATGAGCGATGCGGCGTAGTTACCGCCTGTCTTTGTGAAGCCCATACCGCCTCTTACCGCACGGACATAGTTTGTTTCAACATAGATATTAACGGGATCAAGACCCGAAGCGTAATATGCGCCGGAGGGTGACATGATTATCATAAAGTAATACTTGTCGCCGGGACGAACGCCGAGGAACGGATCTGCGGCAAATATGAACGGACGTATGTAAAGCGAAGCACCGTCTGTATGAGGTACCCAGTCCGCATCTATCTTTACAAGCTCGTGGAGAGCCTGTAAGCAATCGTCAACGTTTAACTGAGGGATAACAAGACGCTCAGCGGAGATGTTCATTCTCTTGAAGTTTTCTTCCGGACGGAAGAACTGAATGTTGCCGTCGGGAGTTCTGTATGCCTTCATACCCTCGAAGATTTCCTGTCCGTAGTGAAGAACCATAGCGGCAGGTGAAATAGAAATATCCCCGTAAGGAACTATTCTTGCGTCATGCCAGCCCTTGCCCGTGTCATATTCCATAACGAACATATGATCGGTAAAGATGTGACCGAAACCGAGCTTTGTTTCGTCAACGGGCTTTGCCTTAGGTGTTTTAGTTTTCTCAATTTTGATTTCCATTGTAAAAACATTCCTTCCTGAAAGCGAGTTTATCGCCGTAATTTCCGCCATAGCGGCAGCTCGTCTGCCTTATGCAAGCGAAATACCGTTTCCTTTCAGCATCTGTCCGATGAAAGTACAGGAAAATTATGTATGCTTGCAGTACCGACTGATTGTACAAAGAAAATTATAGCACTATTCGCCGAAAAGTTCAATATGTTTTTTGCACATTTTGCATTTTTTAAGCGGATTTCTTTCATCGACAGGCGGTGCTTTCATTATGCCGAAAATAAATCGGTCCGATACCGTTTTGATGGCTTCGGACCGATTGTGATATTTCAGGTTACTGCTGGTTTGACATTTCGTAAGATTCGATCATCTTTTTTACCATCTGACCGCCGATTGAACCTGCCTGCTTTGAAGTAAGGTCGCCGTTGTAACCGTTATCCTTAAGGGGTACGCCTACTTCGTTTGCGGCCTGCATCTTGATGCTGCTTAATGCTGCCTTGTTCTTTTTATTGGTACTAGCCATTGTTGTTTTCCTCCGTAATTTTTTGCAGGTCTTTTTTGACCTTGCAACATTATTATGTTCGGAGATTTTTTAAATATCAGATGAAATTTTTGGTGAAAAATCAGAACGCAGAAAATACGGCAAACCGTTCTGATTTTGCAAATAACATTGCAATCAGAATTCATCTGTGTTAAAATAAATTAACATATTTTTACGGAGGAGTCGCTATGCCTACAGAACTCGAAACCATGAAGCACGCCAAGGAATACATAGACAAGCTCGCAAACGGAATAGACCCTTTTACCGATAAGCCTGTGCCGGACGGCGATATTATCAATAACGTCAAGCTGTCACGCTGTTTTTTCTACATTTCGGGAATACTTGAAAAGGTGATTGAAAACGGCGGAGAGGTGGCAAAGCCGCAAGTTACCGAATCCGTAAGACCGCATAAGCGTGGCAGTGTGGTAATAACCGACGAGGCACGGGCAAAATTCAGATGTTTTATAAACGAAGTGTCGCTGTCAACCTTTACCGATATGATAAACAAGCATATTGACAGCGATGTTTCCGTAAAGCTGAAAGGCTCTGCAATCGCCGACTGGCTGACCGTGATAGGCATGCTGACGGAAGAAACACTGCCTAACGGCAAGCTCAAAAGAGTACCAACCGAAAACGGCATTTCAGAGGGCGTAAGGCTTAATGAATATTTCACTCCGGGCGGTTTTTCGAGATACGCAATAATGCTCAGCCCTGCGGCACAGCAGTTTGTGCTTGACAACATAGACGCAATAGCAGAAATGAACGGCTTGCCGAGAGAAAAACGTAACAGACTGCCGTTTGAGGTCACAGACGAAATGCGTCAGAAGCTTACTTCCACGGAGAAATTCGTTACGGCAACGGATATAACGCAGAATATCAATTCTTATGTTGATGAAGAAAAGTCGGGTACGCTTAAAACAGGCTCAGTATCAAAATGGCTCGAGGAACAGGGCATACTTGAAAACACCGAGCTTCCGAGCGGCAGAAAAACCAGACTGCCTACCGAGCAGGGCGTAAAGCTCGGAATAGAAACAAGGCAACGCACCTCACAGCGTGGCGAAGAGTATACGGCGGTTGTCTATTCAAAGCAGGCACAGGATTATATATACAGCCATATTGATGAAATTGCCGCATTTAATAACAAATAAAAAAAGGGGCGATCCGAAAATGAAGTGAACCCCAAAGTTTAGACAAAAATGTATTAAGTATTTTGAGAATGAGTT
>ERZ835051.58-NODE-58-length-101239-cov-17.598346_pt1 | contig 101239 bp, 115 predicted proteins | sample MGYA00519575_ERZ835051 | MGnify/ENA primary metagenome ERZ835051 (study PRJEB31850, sample SAMEA3708769) | human gut metagenome | biome: human gut; feature: human-associated habitat; material: faeces | place: China | collected 2014 ... | reverse complement strand
CGTAACCGAATCCTTTATTGTCTCAACAAATACGATAAATTCACTCTTTAAAGACGAAAATGGCTGGAGCAATACGCTCCAGCCATTGAAACCCAATAACATGGACTAGGTCGACCACAAAATTTGTACTAGCACGACCCACATATTGTAATAGGTCTACCCACAACTACGGACTAGGTCGACCCACACTCAAGTAACAACCCAACCCAAAAATTTGGACTAATGCCATTTTACTTAGCGCACAAATATGTCGCGTACAATAAGGCTTTTTTGCATAACCGATCCAAAGCTTTGCTTATCTCTAGTTATAAAGGTAATTTGGCTGATATATGTTCACCAATTTTAAACATCATAGATCTAAGTGATTTAAGCGCAACAGACTTATCACCAATGAACCAATCTCCAGTACTGTCTTTTTCTTTTAGAGAAAATGTATTTCGGAGAATATCCTGATTAGTTTTTAAATCAATAATCCAAATGAAAACAGATGAAGTCATTGCTTTATTATGATATACAAAGTTATAATCCGATTTTTCAACAAAAGGTAATAGCTCCATATATATAAAATAGCGAGCGCCTGAGCCATCTACAAGAGGAATTACTTCTCTTTTTTCAGATTGTATAATTGACTTATTTTTAAATATCTCTATATATTCTTCATTGTCAAGCTCAACGTATAAGCCTTCTAAACGCTTTTTTAATTCTTCATTTACAATCTTGTCAAGCTCTTTGTTATATGTAGTTCCAGAGTTGTTAATATAAACAGTCAAGACTGTATTTTTTTTACGAATCTGTTGAGCATTGCAAGTTGAACTTAAAGATAACCCACAAAGCAACGATAAAAGTAACATGAAGTAGCAAAGCTGTTTTTTCATGATATTCTTATTTTTCTACTTTAACAGCTTTTGTTTCAGGTAATCTAGACTCTAAAACAATACCCATTTGCTGGTTTGCCTTTTCCAATGCTTTTAAAACTACGCCTTTATTACCTAAGCCACCAAACGATGTACTATCTTCACCTTTTTCCACAAACTTTCCATTATATAAGTATTTATTGTTTACAACATCGATAATTTTAAATGGTATCTGCGTAGTCATTTCAATACCGTAGTTGAAGAAATGCATTTTTTCTTTACGTACCATCGGCTGAATTTCTACAAATACCGCATAATCAATATTTTCCCCTTCCAATGAATCTACAATATCACTTCTTTCAGCGGTAGAAATATCTACAATACCCATTTTATTCAGCTTTTCAATATACTGAGCACCATCAATATAATTATACTTATCAGGAGCAACATTTTTTGCTAACGCTGATAATACACTTTGATCAATATCTTTATCAAATTTAGTTTTCGCATTATTTAAATACATAACCACAACATTCGGTTTTTCTGTTGGTGCAGCAAAAGCTGTTACAGAGAACAAAGTAACAAGAACCATTAACATAAGGAATACTAATTTTTTCATCATAAAATCTCCTTTTTAATGTATTATAAAAGCCAACCGTATTTAATTCCGATCTGCTTTTATGACATAAAAATATTTTCCAAGCTCATCTTTGTTGATTCCTAAGTCCACATCATCAGCAACAAAAAAATTAAATTTTGTTCCAGCAGGGAAAGTTTGATTTTTACCATGAAAAAAAGCAGCAAATATACCTACTCCAATAGTTGCAACAACCATATTAGCATCATTCACAGCACTACCTCGGCATCGTGTTTCAAAAGTAAGAGGTATAGAAACACCATTGGCAGTTTCTATAGCTTCCGGTTCAAATCCAATTTGCCCACCTTGACCAAAATAAGTAGCTTTCTCTGCATGCGTAACTACTGCCCGTCCACTAGTTCCCTTTTGAACAATAATGGCGTTATCTATAACTAAGTTCTTTGCCAATTTAAAAACTATTGGATCACCTACTTTACTAGCCTTTGAATTTAAAGGTGTTACCAATTCACCAACTAATTCTGTACCAGCAGGAATGATAACATTTTCACTAGCTAAAGTTAAATTATTAATCAATAACAGTAACAAAATAATTAAACTCGTGAATTTTAGATTATTCATTTGTATCACCCTTAGCATTTTTACCTAAAAAGCAAAGAAAGTATGAAATTTAACACTAAGACGAATCCCATATTCTTTTATTGTAACTTGAATCATTCACTATTTATATTATAAGATTTTTAAATTTTCCTGTCAACGGTTTTTGGTTTTTATTGTTCTTACTTGAAACTATCTCTTCGCATCCAGCCAGATGCCGGCCTTATAACCGCGCACCCCCAGCATTGCCGCACCAAAGCAGAGCACAACGTCAGGAATAACCTGCAGAATACCGCAGTACCAGATAACTGCCCACACGGAAATCGGTGCATTGATTATATAATTGGATACAACGTAGAACCATATAAGTCCGAACAGATAAACAATTACCATACCGGCAAGATTTGCTTCCAACAGGCTGCGGAAATTGATTTGCTTAGCCTTGCGGGCCCAGGCTCCGTTTACCCAAGCCTGTACGATAAAGCCAAGCAGATATCCGAAAGTCGGCTGCGCTATATATCCCGGGCCGCCGCCTGATGCAAAAACAGGAATGCCGACCAGACCCATGACAACATAAGTGCCGACGGCAATCGCACCCAGACGCGGTCCGAGCAGCAACCCGGCCAATAAAGTAAACAAAAACTGCAGTGTATAGACATCGGTGCCTACCGGAATTTTAATAAACGTTCCCACAGTAATAAGCGCAATAAACAATGCGCATAAAATCAGTTCCTTCGTACTCAAATGCATATTTTACGCCTCCAAAGCTTCTGTAACCTCTGTTACAGTTCATAGTTTATAGAATACTCTAGTTTTTCCTTATTGTCAACCTGTTTATTTTTTTGGTTAACGTTACTTGCAAAAAAAAAAGGAGACAAACCGCCTCCCTAAGTTTTCTTTAGCGCACAAATACATCTCTTACAATATTGATATCAATGCCCTTGGTCTGCAAAAAGCCGAAGAAATATGCCTGCTCCAAACGTCTCTTAAAGCCCTCGAGTCCGTTTCCGTCATCGGCAACGGTTACACGGTACATTTCGAAAGGTGCCTTTTGATACGTAGCCGCCGTATTAACACCTACATGACCAGTCAGCGCCCTGTAAAAACCATATTTTTTCGCTGCATCAATAACCCTATCGTTATAGCTGCCGTTAGGATAAGCCAGAGTACGTACGATATAGCCATCAAATTTTTTCTTCAGCCAATAACGTGACGTATCCGTTTCCCACACCAAATATTTTTCATCGATAGCAGCCAACGGATTATGGCTGTAGGTATGCGAACCAAGCTCCATACCGGCAGCAATAAGCTCCTTGATTTCCTGCTCATTCATATGCAGCTCATCGCCGATGTCCCTATTGATAACAAAGAAAGAACCTTTGGCATCATATTTCTGCAATAACGGCAGCACTACACTGTGATTATTCTTATAGCCATCATCAAAGCTCAAGGCAACATACTTATCTACACTTTTTCCCTGCTGCAGACGCTCTGCCAGCTCTGCTACCGTCACAATCGTATAGCCCTGCTCCTTTAGGTACTGCAGATGCGACTCAAACAGCTCCGGCTTCATTATCAGCGTTTTTGGCCAGTCTGCGCCTTCTTCCAGACCGACAGCGTGATACATCAGTACCGGTGCACCAGTTTTTCTGAAGGCCGCATATTCCTGCTGCCAACGCTCGCCGTTAAGCTTCCATGCAACACCTGCAGCCGCCAAAAGTACGACAACCAGCGCCAGGAATACTAAGCATACTTTCTTAATCATTTATCTGCTTTCTCCAATTCCATACCTAAACCTACTGCAATATCCTGCAGCTTTTTCAAACGATGATTTATGCCGGATTTACCCAGGCCACCTGAGTATTCCACCAAATCATTTAACGATACATCCGGATACTGCAGTCGCAGACGCGCCGTATCCTGCAATCCCTGAGGCAGCTCGCTCAGCCCCATATGCTCATCAATATAATGTATGCAGCTTACCTGACGCACGGCAGCCTTAACCACCTTGTTCAGGTTCGCAGTTTCGCAATTTACTGCTCTGTTGACATTATTGCGCATTTCTTTGACGATACGGACATTTTCCAGCTCCATCATCGCATTATGTGCACCGATAACGCTCAAAAAGCTGATAATGCTTTCGCCATCCTTCAGATAAACAATATACTCATTTTTTCTGTCGGTCAGCTTGGCCTTCAAAGAAAAGCTCTGCATAACCTTAATAATCGTCTGTGCAAAATCCTCGTTGCCTGTCACCATCTCCAGATGGTAATCACTGGCCGGACGGCTGATACTGCCGCCACCCAAAAAAGCTCCGCGCAAAAAGGTGCGCTTGCCTTCGTGATGCGAAAGCAGCGGATTTTTCAAATCGCCCTCTACACTCAGCAGCTGCAGCTCGTTCAACGCCTTGCTTACCTGCGGTGCCGGCACTACATGTACCTGATAACGGTTATTCTTCTTCAAACGGCGTGAACGGGTAATAACTACCTCCGTCTGCACCTGATAATTGCTCTTCAACAGCTGCAGTACACGTCTGGCCAAAGCAGCATTTTCAGTAGAAAAGTGAATGCCTATATTCATACCGCGGATAACAATCGCACCGCTCATACGCAAAAGACCGAGCAGCTCTGCTTTGTCACCGGTCGCATCATTTGTTTCTATACGGGATAATTCATTTTTTACATCATTGGAAAAAGACAAGCAGACTCCTCCCTTCTCAGCCGACAAGGCTGCAGCGTCTGGTTTTATTTTTGTTTATACAGCTTCTTCATGCCCGCACGCATAAAGAAATAATCGAAAAACTGCATACCGCGCCCAAAAAGACGCAGACGATAAATCAAAGCAATAAGCACACGCGCTAATTTACGCGGATCATGGCGCACCAAATCATCCTTACTTATCAAGCGCGCTGGCACAACCGTAATTCCCAGACTGCGGATTTTATCAATATCCGGCGTAATCGGACGCGAGCCCTCGGCATCATACTGACGCAGCTGCTCCAAAGTAACATCCTGGGAATTGACAATAGCGTAATCCAAGAACTGTGTACCGACATGGTCAACCAACGCCTGTACATGGTCATAAGCACCGTAGCCGTCGGTTTCACCGGGCTGTGTCATAACATTGCAGATGTAAATTTTGATTGCCTTCGAGCGTACAACGGCATCACGGATTCCCTCAACCAGCAGGTTAGGAATAACACTGGTATACAGGCTGCCCGGTCCGAAAATAAGCACATCGGCATTTAAAATAGCATCAATAGCGCCGTTGGCTGCCTGTGCATCCGCCGGCAGCATCATCATCTTCTTAATATGCTTGTGCACCTTAGGAATCTCGGATTCGCCAGTCACAACACTGCCGTCAGTCATCCGCGCCTGCAGGCGGATATCCTCCAGTGTAGACGGAATAACCCTGCCGCGTACCTTCAGAATCTGGCTCGTAGCATTGAGTCCGGCCTCCATGCCGCCCTCGGCCTGTGCCATCGCCGCAATAAACAGATTGCCGAAGCAATGCCCTGCAAGCGGGGAATCGCCCTGAAAGCGATACTGCATCAAACGTTCCATCAATGGCTCGCGGTCAGCCAGAGCCGTCAGGCAGTTACGCAAATCACCGGGAGGAATAATACCCAGCTCCTTGCGCAGACGTCCGGAAGAACCGCCGTCATCGGCAGTTGTTACTACAGCAGTACAGTTATTGGTAATATACTTCATACCGCGTAAAAGCGTCGACAGACCGGTACCGCCGCCGACAACGGTAATGGCAGGGCCACGTGTCAGCTTGCGCTGCATAAAAATCGTTTCCATCAATGAACCGTTTTTGTCGGGCACTACAACAGATACTACCGAACTGATTAAGCGGCGTGTTCCGTACACCATAATAGCAAAGCCCACGATAAGAAAGCCCACGCCCATCGTCATAATCAGGCCGTTTGAATAGCGTCCTGTTGTCAGATAGGTCATCTGGAAGAGCAGTTCTTCTGCCTTGCCCATCAGCTGATAATTAAAAAACAAAGCCAGTCCCAAAGCACATAAAAGTACACCTACCGCAAAAAGCAGCAGCCAGCGCTTCAAATTAATGCCGGGACACAGCCAACTAATCCAACCCATTAGGCTCCTCCCTTACTTTCTGTGAGGAATATCACGATGCGTCACATCAACGCTGTAACCCTTTTCACGCAGATATTCGTACAATTTATTGGCAATAAAAACGCTGCGGTGCTGTCCGCCTGTGCAGCCTACGCTGATAACAAGCTGTGCCTTGCCTTCGTTAATATATTGCGGTACAAGAAAATCAAGCAGCTGCTCCTCCAGCTTAAGATACTGGAAGGTCTGCGGATAGCGGCAGATAAAATCCGCTACCGGGCGGTCGTTGCCAGTCATATTGCGCAGCTCCTCCACATAAAACGGATTCGGCAAAAAACGCACATCCAGAACCAAATCGCTGTCCAGCGGCAGACCATGCTTGAAGCCGAACGAACGCACAACAATGCCCATACGCTCTTTAGAAGAGCCCTCGCCAAACATTTCCGTTACCTTAGCCTTCAGCTGTGCCGTTGTCAGCGTCGAGGTATCAATAATATGCGTAGCCTTTTCGCGCAGCGGATCAAGCAATTCACGCTCACAGGTAATATTCTTCAGCAAGGTATTGCGCTCACCCAAGGGATGACGACGACGCGTTTCCTTGTAACGGCGCACCAGTGTCGCATCGGAAGCATCCAAAAACAGCAGCTCATATTTTTGGCCGCTGGCCTCCATCTCATCCAAAACCTGCAGCAGCTTATCAAAAAAGCGTCCGCCACGGATATCAACAACAAGAGCTACCTTTTCCTCCGAGGTCTGACGGCAAAGCTCCGCAAACTTAGGAATCAAGGTTGCCGGCAAATTGTCAATGCAAAAGAAATTTAAATCCTCCAGGGTACGCACAACCTGCGTTTTGCCTGCACCGGACATACCGGTAATAATAAGAAAGTGTGACTGCATTTTGCTTCACCTCTTGAAAGTCATTAGTAAATTATATTATATCATAAAATTTGCCGTAGAGGGCAGTGCGTAAGCAAATAAATGCGTTAAGGGATTGATGATGCGGAAGACAGTGCGTTATCAAATAAATGCGTGCGTCAGAACGTGCCGGATTCAAAGAAGCAATCCCGACGGCGTATTTTTCATACGTCGAGGGATTGATGATGCGGAAGATGGTGCGTTATCACGCACATATAAAAAATAAGCAGACTGCTCGCAACTCCAGTCTGCTTATCTTTTTGAGATTTTAAGGTGTAAGATTTTATTAATAATTCATGGAAAACTAATTAATCAAGATTCGGCACGCTGCGCGGACGGTCAAGATCCTTGAGCATCTGCATATCGCGATCAGTACCACGGCCGGCAGTAGTCAAGTAACCACCAATCATAATGCCGCTTGCACCGCCATTGAGTGCCAGTGCCTGCAGGTCACGCAGGTTTACTTCGCGACCGCCTGCGGTACGGATTTGTGCCTTCGGCAGAACAAAACGGAAAACAGCGAACGCACGCAGAATTTCCAGCGGCGGCAGCGGTTTGTTGTTTTCAAACGGAGTGCCCGGAATCGGAGTCAGCATATTCAGAGGTACACTGTCAATACCAAGCTCCTTCAGAGTGAAGGCCCATTCTACACGCTGCTCACGTGTTTCGCCAAGGCCTAAAATACCACCGCTGCAAACGCGCAGGCCGGCAGCCTGTGCATTTTTGATGGTAACAAATTTATCAGCATAGGTATGAGTGCTGCAGATATTCGGGAAATTGCTGCCTGCGGTTTCCAGATTGGAATGATAGCGTGTTACACCGGCTTTGCGCAGCTCTTTTGCCTGCTCTACAGTCAAAATGCCCAAAGAAGCGCAAACTTCAATGTGCAGTTCTTCTTTAATACGTTTCAGGGTACGGCAGATATTTTCAAAGTCATCGGCCTTGCTCTGTCCGCGACCGCTGGTAACGATGGAGAAGCGTACAGCGCCTGCTTCCTTAGCTTTTTTAGCTGCATTGAAGATTTCCTCTTCGCTCAGCAGACCGTATTCCTTAACTCCGGTATGATAATGTGCGGATTGTGCACAGAACTTGCAGTTCTCGCTGCATTTACCGCTGCGGCCGTTGATGATTGCACAGCAATCAACAGCATCGCCGGCATATTTTTGGCGAATCTTGTCAGCCATGGCCAAAAGCAGCATGGTGTCATCATCGCTCACGTTAATCAAAAATTCAGCTTCTTCTTTAGTAATATCCTGACCGTTCAAAACCTTCTCGGCCAGTGCAATAATCTTTTGCATTGTAATTCACATCCCTAACCTTAGTAGTTAACCGGTACTATTCGTTAGTTAACTGTATCTATTATATAGCAGAATTCCGCTTGCGTCAACCGTTAATTTACTTAAGTTAACATGAGTGTAACAAAAAGCACGCCATGCCGCAAGCCGAAGTTCACAGCGCAGCGCGCTATTACATTAATTATCAGCGAATACCCGCAATCCCCAAAATCAAGCCCAAAACACCGCTCATGCACAGTGTACGGATAACGCTTACCTTATGACGGATACACAACAGGGAAATCGGCAGCACGATACAGCCAAGCAAATCCACCTTGGTAAAATCCTTCGGCAGTGTTTCAGTATTCCACAGCGCCAGCATTACAAAGCTCAGTCCGGCAGAGCAGATGAGTGCCACAACCGCAGGACGCAGGCCGTTCAGAATACCGCGAATCGGACCTATATCACCATATTTAAAGAATAATTTTGCGAGTGCCAGTACAATGAACACCGACGGAAAAACAAATCCCACAGTCGCAGCAATAGCACCGGGCAAGCCTGCAACCTTGGTACCGACGAATGTTGCCGCATTGATACCGATAGGACCGGGTGTCATCTGTGAAATCGTAAAAATATCAATAAACTGCGGCATTGTCATCCACGCATGATTTTCAATAACCTCCGCCTGAATCAACGGCATAGAAGCATAACCGCCGCCGACGCAAAAGGCACCAACCTTGACAAAGCTCCAGAAAAGCTCCCAATAAATATACATCTCGCTACCTCCTTACGCGTACTTTTTGTCACGCAGCAGGAAGAAGCCGATAATAGCATCCACAACGACTGCATACATCAGATTTACATTAAAGAAATAATTGGCAATAAAGGTACCGACAATAATCAAAAGCGGCAGTGCAAATTTTTTCTTCAGCTCTTTTTTGAGCAGGTCGATTGCAACGTTAATAATAATAGCCGTCGCACCGCACTGCATGCCCTTCAAAACCAGCTGAATATACTGGTTATGCGCAAAGGCATCATAAGCATAGGAAATGGCGCTCAAGGTAATCAGCGGCGGCAGAATAGTTGCCAGCAAAGCAGTAAGCGTACCGCGGATACCGCCAAGCTTGTAGCCCATGCTGATTGCCGCATTGGCTGCCACAACACCCGGCGCAGACTGCGCAATCGCCACAAGGTTCAGTGCTTCCTTATCATCCATCCATTTATACTCATCAACAAATTTGGCCTTCAACAGAGGAATGATTACAAAACCACCGCCAATAGTAAAGGCACTAATTATAAAGGTTGATTTGAACAGCTTCCAGTAAAAATCTTTTTCGGCTGCAGCTTCACCCATTATCAACAGCTCCTTCTGTCTATAGAATGAAACTATTATAGCATATTTGCCAGCAAAAAAACATAATTAGAATACACTAATGCCAGTAAAATTTTTTACTGCAGCTTTTATGTAACAAAAAAAGCACACCCTGCTACCAAATCAGTAACAGAGTGTGCGATCTATAGCCTACTCAAGCTATATTATACAGTTTTGACATCCGGTCTGCAGCTTACATCATACCTGGCATGCCGCCGCCCATCGGAGGCATTGCCGGCATAGCAGCGCCTTCTTTAGCAGGTTTGTCAGCTACGATGGATTCAGTGGTCAGAACCATAGAAGCGATGCTTGCAGCATTTTGCAGTGCGCTTCTGGTAACCTTAGTCGGGTCAACGATACCTGCTTCGATCATGTCAACATACTCTTCGGTCAGAGCGTTGAAGCCATAGCCTTTGCGGCTGCGTTTAATGGTATCAACGATAACAGCGCCTTCCAGGCCAGCGTTGTAAGCGATTTGACGAACAGGCTCTTCAATAGCGCGTTTAACGATTTCTACGCCGGTCTTCTCATCGCCGGTAGCTTTGATTTTTGCCAGAGCAGGCTGTACTTGCAGCAGAGCAGTACCGCCGCCGGCAACAATACCTTCGGCAACAGCAGCGCGGGTAGCGTTCAGAGCATCTTCAATGCGCAGTTTTTTATCTTTCAGCTCAACTTCGGTAGCAGCGCCGACTTTGATAACAGCTACGCCACCGGCCAGTTTAGCCAGACGTTCTTGCAGTTTTTCTTTATCGAAATCAGAAGTGGTTTCCGGAATTTGTGCACGGATTTGAGCAACACGTGCAGCAATAGCATCTTTATCACCCAGGCCATCAACGATAGTGGTCAATTCTTTGGTTACACGAACCTGACCTGCGCGTCCAAGGTCTGCCATGCTTGCGCTGTCCAGTTTACGGCCAACTTCTTCACTGATAACGGTTGCACCAGTCAGAGTAGCGATATCCTGCAGCATTGCTTTACGACGGTCGCCGAAGCCAGGAGCTTTAACAGCAACAGCCTTGAAGGTGCCACGCAGTTTGTTAACAACCAGGGTTGCCAGTGCTTCGCCTTCAACATCTTCAGCGATGATTAAGAGTTCGCCGCCGTTTTGAACAACTTTTTCCAGAACCGGCATAATGTCGGCAATCATGGTGATTTTTCTATCAGTAATGAATACGTACGGATTGCTCAGTACAGCTTCCATTTTATCAGCATCGGTTGCCATATACGGGGAAATGTAGCCACGGTCAAACTGCATGCCTTCAACAGTTTCCAGATGAGTTTCCATGGTCTTGGATTCTTCAACAGTGATAACACCGTCGTCGCCAACTTTTTCCATAGCGTCGGCAATCAGGTTACCGATTTCATCGTCAGCTGCGGAGATGGAAGCAACTTGTGCTTTTGCAGCCTTGGTTTCAACCTTTTGGGAAACATTTTTCAGTTCGTCAACCAGTACGTCAACTGCTTTTTTGATACCTTTTTTCAGAACCATCGGATTAGCGCCGGCAGCAACGTTGCGCATGCCTTCGTTAATCATAGCCTGTGCCAGAACGGTAGCAGTGGTGGTGCCGTCACCGGCAACATCGTTGGTTTTGATGGATACTTCTTTAACCAGCTGTGCGCCCATGTTTTCAAACGGATCTTCCAGTTCGATGTCGCGGGCAATGGTTACACCGTCATTGGTGATGGTCGGTGCGCCGAATTTCTTTTCCAGAACAACGTTACGGCCTTTAGGACCGAGGGTTACTTTTACAGCGTCAGCCAGAGCATTTACGCCACGCTCCAGGCTACGACGAGCTTCTTCATTAAACAGAATTTGTTTAGCCATTTTATATCGCTCCTTAAATTACATTTTATTACACTAATTATTGATTATTATCGTCAAAACATTTTGGCTAAGCAGAAAGTGCCAGATGCTAGGAAGTGGTACCGACGGCGTATTTCTGATACGTCTAAGTGCCACTGACAACGCAGATGGTGCTTTATGCGACGCCAAAAAATTTACTTCTCAATTGTAGCTAAGATATCGCGTTCGCTGAGAATCAGGTAATCCTTACCTTGATGTTTAACAGGAGTTCCGCTGTATTTTGCGAAGATAACTTCATCGCCAACTTTTACTTCGGGTTTAATCAGAGTGCCGTTGTCGCTGTATTTGCCTCTGCCTACAGCCAGAACCTTGCCCTGTTGCGGTTTTTCTTTTACTGCGGTGTCCGGCAGGAAAATGCCGCTGGCAGTTTTTTCTTCTACTTCTACAACCTCTACAATTACATGATCAGCTAATGGTTTTAACATTTTTATAACCCCTTTCGAGTATTCTTACTAACGTGAGAGTAATTTGCTTCTTGGTTATTAGCACTCATTTACTCTGAGTGCTAACCACAATTCTTATTATATCCATATTAGGAAAAATTGCAAGTACTTTTTCGCTGTTTTTTACAAATTTGTCGCAATTTTTGTTTCACGCCCTCAAAAATCGGCTTCAGCACTCTATTTTTTTGCTTCGCAGGCCCAAATTTTTGCTTGAGCACAAAAAAGAGCAGTTTACACTGCCCTTTCAGCTTATTGTTATCTTTTGGCCGCAGCTGCAATAATGCTTTCCGCCAGCTCCTTTAAGCTGATGCGTTTTGCCATACTGAACTGCTGCATCTTACGGTATGCTTCCTGCTCTGTCATTCCGTGCGCTGCCATGAGGATACCCTTGGCACGGTCCAGCAGCTTACGGTTCTCCAGGCTTTCCTTCAGCTTATCAAGCTCCAAATTAAGCTTATGCATTTCCTGAAAGCGTTTGGCCGCAATCTCCATCGCCGGGAAAAGCTGTTCCTCACGTACAGGCTTAACCAGATAAGCAATAACGCCTGCATCCGATGCCTGCTCAACAATATCCTGCTGACTGTAAGCTGTCAGCAGCAATACCGGCGCAATATTATCGGCAGCAATAATTTTTGCTGCGGTAATGCCATCCATAATCGGCATTTTAACATCCATAATAATAAAATCAGGCTTCAATTCCGCAGCAAGCTTTACTGCCTCCTGTCCGTTGCCTGCCTCGCCTACTATTTCATGACCGGCATCTGCCAGCATTTCGCGCAAATCAAGACGCAAAATAGCTTCGTCATCTGCCAATAAGATTCTCAGTTTATTTAACATCTTCCAGTCCCCCCCTTTGGAATTGTTACTAAAGCAAGTGTACCGCCATCATCACGATTCGTCAAGCTAAAGCTCCCCTGCAGGTCTGCTTCCGCCATAGTCTTGATAATTTTCAATCCTAAGCTTTGACGGCTGCTGTTTAAAGAAAATCCTTCCGGAAGACCTACACCGTCATCGGCAATCGATAAAACATAACGCTTGCTTTCTTCCGCAAAGCGCACCTTAAGGCTGCCGCTCATACGTCCTTCGTAAGCATGTTCTATAGTATTCTGCAATAATTCGTTGAGAATCAAAGCGATGCTTGTTGCCTTATCAGACGGCAGCTGTACAGGATCTGCTTTAAAATCGGCATGCAGGATAAATTCCGGATGCAGCATACTGCTGATAATTGCCTGATAAATTCCCTTGGCCACCTTACCGACATCTATCAGACCTGTATCCTGCTGCGAAAGATACTCATGCACAATAGCAATGCTGTTGACTCTGTTGACGCAGTCACGCAGAACTATTTTGGTTTCGTCACACTGTGCGCGACGCTCCTGCAGGCGCAGCAGACTGGCGATGGTCTGCAAATTGTTCTTTACACGATGATGAATCTCTTTAATTACAACAGATTTTATCAGCAGCTCCTCGTCCTTTTTGTGCAGCTCGGTAATATCCTGCAAAATGACAATAGCACAACCGGCCTTAGGCCTGGGAATTACCGGCAGAATACGTATGGAAAGCAAAATGCCATGCATCGTAAATTCCTTGCTTTCCGCCGTGCCTGTTTCTATAACCATCCCGACCAACGGCCAGTTGATAGCAACATCATTAGTACGGCAGCCGACAAGATGAGAAATATCCATAACATCAAACATATGACGCGCACGATTGTTGGCAGCAACAATCACTCTGTTGGCATCCACCACCATAATGCCGTCGGAAGGCAACAGTCGCCGATAGTTGCTGTTATTGCTCACATCCTGGCGCAGATTGCACAAAAGCTCCAGCGACTGCGCAATAATAATATCATCGGGAGCAGCGCTTTCAAAGCTGACGGCACCGTAGCAATGTCCGCGGCTGTCACGCAGCGGAAAAACCTTCAGACTGTTGAACATGCCCAAAGCCCATTCACGCTTGCCGTTAACAGGCACGTTTTTCTGCAGCACACGCGCAACGAGCGGCTCTTCAACCGCACGCACACGTCGCCCTGTCATATCCGGGCGCACATTTCCGACCTGTGTCATCGGCTGCTCCTGCTTATAAACATTAAAAAACTTTTTATTCTCTCCCGGCAGATAAATCGTCACAGCAGCATGTGCTATATCTGCCGCCAGACCGAGTACCTGTGGCATAGCTTGTAAACTGTTTCTTTGTTCTGCTGTTAAATTGCTCAGCATGTTTCCCCTCTTCTTCCTGCTGTTGTCCTTTCCACAGCTTTATCTGATTAATCCACTATTTTATCCACTATATCCACAGGCTTTTCCACAAAAGTAATGCGCTTATATGTGGATATTGCCCGTTTATCCACAATATCCACAGGCTTATGCACTATAAAAGACACTTGTTTAGCCTAATTTCAATGATGGATTAGCGTTCAAGTCCAATGGACTAAAGCTACCGGCCTGATACATAAAATAACCGCGGCAGGCAATCATTACAGCATTATCGGTACACAAAATCGGTGTCGGATGCACCAGCTGGGCACCAATCTCATCCATAGCCTTTGCCAGTGTGTTTTGCAAAGTTTTATTGGCAGAAACGCCGCCGGCCAGCACAATTTTATTGTAGCCTGTATGCTGCATTGCATGCACCGCTTCCTTAACCAATGCATCAACAACCGCACGCTGGAAGGATGCCGCAACATCGCTGCGGTTCACCTCACGTCCTGCCTGCTGCTGATTATGCAGATAATTGATTACGGCGGATTTCAGACCGCTGAAGCTGAATTCGTAAGGCTTATCCAGACGTGCTACCGGAAAATCAATAGCATGGTCATTGCCTCCCAATGCCAAGCGCTCAATTTCAGGACCACCGGGATAAGGCAATCCCATAACGCGGGCAATCTTATCGAAGGCTTCACCTGCTGCGTCATCACGTGTCTGTCCCAAAAGCTCAAAGCTGTTATAGCCGGTAACCTTCAGCAGCGCCGTGTGTCCGCCGCTGACAACCAGAGCCATGAACGGCGGCTTCAACTCGCTGTCTGCCAAAAAGTTGGCAAATACATGGCCTTCTAGATGGTTGACACCTATCAACGGTTTGTCCGTTGCCCAGGCCAGCGCCTTGGCAGCCGAAAGACCGACAAGCAGCGCGCCTACAAGACCAGGTCCGTAGGTAACAGCAACAGCATCTATCTGCTCCATGCCGACGCCAGCCTGAGATAAAGCCTCATCAATAACAGGCATAATATTCTCGATATGCTTACGCGAAGCAATTTCCGGCACAACGCCGCCGAATTTGCGGTGAATAACGATTTGGGAAGAGATAATGTTGCTCAGTACCTCTCGCCCGTTCTTTACTACGGCAGCCGCAGTTTCATCACAGCTGCTTTCAATACCTAAAATATATACATCCTTCTGCTCTTTATTCATGGCCTGCTCCTTCTTTATACAGCCACATTATAACTGCATTTTCATGATTGTCTTCGTAATAATTCGGACGAATGCCTTCGCTGGCAAAGCCACAGGTCAGATAAACCTTCTGCGCGGCAATATTTCCCTCGCGCACCTCCAGCGTCATAGCCGTAGCGCCAAGCTCCCAGGCCTTGTTTACTAAGGCTGCCGTCAGGCGCGTACCATAGCCCTGGCCGCGTTCTTCATCGGCAACAGCCACACGGGTAATCTGCGCTTCGCCTGCCACCAGCCAGAAGCCTGCATAACCGACAAGCTTGCCGGCACATTCCATTACCAGATAGGTAGTCAGCTCGTTGGCTATTTCATTACGCAGCATATTTTCATTCCAGGCATCATAAAAGGATTGTGCCTCTATGGCAACTAAAGCCGGAATATCCGCTTCCGTCATTGCTCTGAAGCTTATTGTTGCTTGTGCTTCTTCTCCCACAATTCCTCAGCCTCCGATCTTCTGATATAGTATGGCTCCAGGCCAAAAATTTTCTTATCGTTTTCTGCATCAAATTCTGCCAAGGCAGCCAAAGCAACAGAGCTGCCTTTAGGCATACGCAATGCTTCGGGTGCCACGCTGATAAAATCAGGCAGACCGTTTTTCGCGAGCTTAACGCACTCGCCCAAAAGCAACGCAGGGGTTCCCTGCAACGCAATTCTTTCTAATGCTTTTTCCGCACTGACAACCTCAACAGGTGCAAGCTCTACAAGCTCACCGTTGCGCCATTCATATAAGGCCTGATAAAAATTGCCCTTTTGCGCATCCAGCACCGGTGACAGCACCCTGCCTTCAAGCTGGATATTATAAGCCATAGCCTTTAAAGTATCAACTCCGTGCAGACAGCACTGCCAGCTGTAGGCCATAGCCTCCGCAGTTGCCAAACCGATACGTAAACCTGTAAAGGAACCGGGGCCCATGCTGACAGCCAAAAGCTCGATGTCCTGCTTTTGTACACCGGTACGCTGCAGCAGCTGGTCTAATTGCGGCAGCAAGCCTTCACTATGTGTCATCCCCATATTTATCGTATATTCAGCTAAAATTTCCTTATCACGGCATAATGCAATCGTGCACACCTTGGTGGCCGTATCAATTGCCAAAGTCAGCATCTTCTTCTACCTCCCGCAGCAGTTTTTCATATCTTTCACCCTGAGCCTGCAGCACGGCACGACGGCCTTCACCATCATGCAGCAAAGTAATCTGCAGATATTCCTCCGGCAGCTCCTCCTTAAACAGCTCAGCCCATTCAATCAGTGTTACACCATCGCCTCCGGCATATTCCTCAAAGCCGATGTCCTCCAGCTCCTCCGGACGGTTGAGGCGATATAAATCAAAATGCCTTATTTCCAGCTCACGCCCCTGATAAACATTCATGATGGCAAAGGTCGGACTGTTAACATCTTCGGCCTCAGCCCCCAAGGCTACGGCAACTCCGCGGCTGAGCAGCGTTTTGCCTGCGCCCAGGTCACCGCTCAGGCAGAAAACGTCACCGCTTGCTGCATGCTTGCCCAAAAGCCTTCCCAAGGCTTCCGTTGCAGCACTATCCTGCAAATAAATTTCCATAACCAACTCTCCTCACATTTGGCAAAAACACTTGCCATAGTAATCAATAATTTGAAAAAGCGGCACCAGACTTACCAGTACCGCTTCTTTGTTTTTTACAATAAAGTTGTATTACGCGTCAGCGGATCCTCAATATCCATATGACCACTCAAGGTAATAGCCTTTTTACCTTCTATCAGAATCTGTACCCGTTTAATTTCCGGAAATTCTGTCAAGGTATTGGTAATAGCGTAGCAAAGCATCATCTCACCATAGGAGCCTTGTCCCTTCTTTGCCAGCTCGCGCGTAAAATCAGCATAGGCAGTGCCATCCTGCTCAATTTTAAGACTGCGCACCTTAGTACCGATAGGTACAACATCATCCATCTTCGCGTCCTGCGGTTTAGTAGTCACCAAAGCAATCAAAGCATTTTCCGGCAAACTTTTGCCGTTATCCTTCATCGTAATTTTTTCCGGCAGCAGCTTTTCGCTGCCATCGGAAGCTGCACGATAAACAATAAAGCTGATATCCTTTTTTTCCTGCACTGCAGCAGTTGCCGCATTCTTAGCATCCTCTTTTGGCGGAACATTTTCACTGCAACCGCTTGCTATTACTGCACACAAAAGCAGCATCAATAAAATTAGCTTTCTCATTCTTGCCGCCTCCGTATTATGCAAAATATTTTTCAATGCCTTCAGCAATCAGGCGTGCTGTCTTCTTCTGGAACCATTGTCCCTTCATCAAGGTCAGCTCTTTTTCATTGCTGATAAAGCACATTTCTACCAAAACTGCCGGCATACTGATACGCTTGATAACATAAAAGTTTGCCTGACGTACACCCAAATCATCTACACCAAAATTAGCAGCCAGCTTATTTTGGATATTTTTGGCTAAGCGCAAATCATTATCGGTTTTCGGATAGTAGTATGTAGAAAAACCACCAACATTTTTATTGACCGAAGAATTAATATGCAGGCTGACGAACATATCCGAATTATATTTTTCACCAACATTTACACGTGCCTGCAATTCTTCGGCATCACTGGCATTAGGTCCGAATACATCAACATCGGTAGTACGCGTCATATAAACCTTGGCACCCTTATCTTCCAGAATTTCCTTAACTATTTTGGTAATAGCCAGGGTGATATTTTTTTCTTTGGTACCATCACTGCCGATAGCGCCCGGATCGCTGCCGCCATGGCCTGCATCTAAGGTAATAATTTTACCGTCAAGACCGCCGCTTGTGCGGAACCTGCCGTTTCCTTTGATTACCGCAAGCTTATCAGTATCAGATTTATTAACCGGTTTATTTACTGTTGTTTCTGTTTTGGCAGCAGCAGTATTTTTCTTATTATCGTTTTTCTTTTTACTGCTGCTCTTCTTTTTATCCGCTTTCTTATCCGCTGCGGTACTTGTTTTTATAACGGTATTTTTCTTGATACTGCTGTTATTTTTTGTCGGACGGTTGCTTACTACCGGTCTGTTGCTTACAACGGTGGTTGCAGCACCGGAACCGCTGTAGGAAGCCTGGCGCGGCGTAACATCAAGCACTACACGGAAGGGACGCCCTGTTGCAGGATCCTTCTTTAAGACGAAAGCCTTATAGCTTTTTTCCAGCAGGCGCTGTTTCAGCGGTACACGCACCACCGTATAGCTGCCTTTATCCACAATTTTCAAGGAATCAGCCAAAGAGCTTTTTACAGCCTTACTATGCGGCACCTGCGCTCCTTTATCAGCATTCACCGTCAGATTCAGCGTATCGCCTTCCATATCAACAGCATAGCCTGCAGTATCCGTTACATCAACAACAATACGCAGAACGTCTGCTTTATTGACACCCCATTTTACATCTGTTATCTGCGCCGCCTGAGCAACTGCGCCTAAAAGCATACAGCAGGCCAGCAGCGTCAGCAGGAAAATCTTGCGCAATAGTTCCACCTCGCAAACTTACACACTCTTACCGAAGATTTTACTTCAACAATTTATTTTAACACTAATTACAGAAGTCTGTAAACAAAATTACCGGTAAAGCATTAATTACCCTTCAAAACCTCACAGCGAGCCTCCGGCAAAAACTGCGCCAGCTCACCTGCTGCCAGCCCGATATCAATACCGCTGATATCCGCAGCCTTTCCGTGCAGATAAACACCGCACACAGCAGCCTCCTGCAGAGTAATCTCCTGCGCTGCCAGACCGGCAATGATACCTGTCAGCACATCACCGCTGCCACCTGTAGCCAAAGCACTGGAGCCGGTGCTGTTGACATAAACAGTGCCATCTGGGCAGGCAATAACGGTAGGTGCTCCCTTGAGCACCAGCACAGCATTCCATTCTTTAGCATATTGTGCTGCAATATTGATACGGTCAGCATTAATTTCGCTGATTTCCTTGCCGATAAGACGTGCCATTTCACCGGGATGCGGAGTCAGCACCTTTGCTGCCTGCATCTGTGTCAGAATTTCCGTATGTCCCTGTAATGCTGTCAATGCATCCGCATCAATAACAACAGGTACCTGCACCTGCAGCAGAATATCACGCACCACCTGCTGTGTGCTTTCGCTTGTGCCTAAGCCGGGGCCGATTGCCAGTACATCGGCAGCATTAGCATTTTTAACTACATCGCCTGTTGCGCCTCCGCCAAGGATACCGGGCATACGCTCCAGCAAGCCGTGCACCATAACCTCCGTGAGCTTGCCTGCCAGCACATCACGGCTGCTGAGCGGAGTATAAAGTGCTGTAAGACCTGCACCAGCCTTAACTGCGGCGTAGCTGCTCAAAGCAGCAGCACCGGTGAAGCCGGGGCTGCCGGCACAGATAACAGCACGTCCTGCATCGCCCTTATGCGCATCTGCTTTACGCAGCGGCAGCAGCTCGCGCACAATATCGTCTGTCAGACGATATTTTTTGCTGGCACATTCCTCTACCATTTTTGCAGGCATACCGATATCTGCCAGCTCAATGTCACCGCAATATTCACGACCGGGATAGAGCAAAAGGCCGGTTTTCAACAAAGCCATCGTCACGGTTTTATCCGCACGTACAGCATTTTCAGAAACAGCACCATTGTCTGCATTTACACCTGTCGGTACGTCAACAGCAACAATATATTTTTCGCTGTCATTCATCAGTCTGCAGGCACGCAGCAAATCGCCCTCCGGCTCGCCATGAAAGCCGGTTCCTGCTAAAGCATCAACCAAAATATCAGCCTTCGCAGCAGCAAGCTCAGCTACCACCCAGTCATCCTCGCCGGCAATAGCCTCTACCTTAGCATCAGTTTTTTGCAGCATCGCCAGCTCTGCCGCAGCATCACCAGTCACAGCCTCGAGTGCCTTGCCTATGACAAAAACGCGCACTCTCGCACCGTAATTTTGCAGCCAACGGGCAGCACCGAAGCCATCGCCGCCATTATTGCTGCCACCGCAAAAAACAACTACGCTTTCACCATCCAGCTCGTCTAAGCTATCATTAACAGCATCGGCAACAGCCTGCGCTGCATTATCCATCAATAAGATTCCCGGTACAGCATATTCCGCTGTCGCCAGTTGATCAAGCTGTTTCATTTCCTGTACATTTACTAATTTCATTTGTCATCCTCCATTATCACATAGGCCACAGCAAAATCTCTGCTATGGCTCAGGCTGATTTGTATATTTTTTACTCCAAGCTGTTTTGCCAGCATCGCAAAGTGACCGCTAAGCTGTACTAAAGGCTTGCCCAGCCCATCGTTGTCTACGGCTATTCCCTGCAGCGAGCCTTCGCGCAGACCGGTTCCCAATGCTTTCAGCACTGCTTCTTTAGCAGCAAAGCGTGCTGCAAAGCTTGCTGCCGCTTGCTGTCCTCTTCTTTGACAATAGGCAGCTTCCTCAGCAGTAAACACTCGCCGGATAAAAGATTCGTTCTTTATTGCCCGGGCAATACGTTCTATTTCAATAATATCACAGCCTACACCTACTATCATTTGCTTTCACTCCTTCACACAGCTCCGTAACTATTATTAATTCTTGCAAGTATATCCAAAATCCTTTTTTTATTTTTGTTTTTCACAAAGATATTGCAAAATTTAAAGAGCTTCTTCTTTTAATACAGATATCGGCAGGCTTAACTTCTTCAGCATTGCAAAAATCCCCGATATCGCGCAAATACGCAATACCGGGGAAATAGTTTTTTATTAAGCTGCTGTTAAATCAGAAGCAGGCAATCTGTCCGTCTGTACGCTTTTCAGTTGCACCGCACAGCACGCCATCCTCATCACGGATAATAATCTGTCCGCGGCCCATATGATACGGGTCGGGCTGAACCACAACGTTATGGCCCATACGCTGCAGCTGACGGATAATGTGGTTAGGAGTATCCTGCTCAACTTCTACAGTTTTACCGCCAATCCACTGCCATCTCGGCGCATCCAACGCCTGCTGCGGATTCAGGCCGAAATCAATCATGTTCATAGCAACCTGAACATGAGCCTGCGGCTGCATAAAGCCGCCCATAATACCAAAGGCACTCACAGCCTGACCATCTTTGGTCATGAAGGCAGGAATAATGGTATGGTACGGACGCTTGCCACCCTGCAAAGCATTCGGATGATTTTCATCAAAGGAGAAGTTCTCGGCACGATCATTAAAGGAAATAGAAGTGCCGGGTACAACGATACCGCTGCCGAAGCCACGATAGTTGCTCTGAATCATGCTGACCATATTACCTTCGGAATCAGCGGTGCAGAAGTAAACAGTGCTGCTGTAACGCGGGTCACCTACTACCGGCTCCAGCGCTTTATCATTAATCAGCGCACGGCGGTCTGCGGCATAACGCTCGCTCAAAAGCTGCTCGGCAGTAACCTTCATGTAGGAAGGCTCGGCAACATATTCTTTAGTATCAACAAAGCTCAGCTTCATAGCTTCGATTTGCTTATGCATAGTTTCTACAGTATCGCGTTCGGTAAAGTTATAGCCCTTAAGAATATTCAGCGCCATAAGTACGGTAATACCATGACCGTTAGGAGGCAGCTCCCAGATATCATAACCGCGATAGTTGACACTCAGCGGTTCAACCCATTCCGGCTTGTAGGCTTCAAGGTCGCTCTTGCGCAGGAAGCCGTTATGTTCTTGCATAAAAGCATCAATCTTATCTGCCAGCTCACCTTTATAGAAGGCATCGCCATAGGTTTCAGCAATCAGGCGCAGGCTTTTAGCCATATCGGGATTCTTGAATACTTCGCCCGGCTGCAGCCAATGTCCGTTAGGCTCAAAGGTATCAAACCAGCCTTTGAATTCCGGTCTGTCTTTATATTTGGTATAGAAGCCGTCAGCCTCTTCCCACAGACGGCTCATGTTCGGAGAAACAGGATAGCCGTTTTCCGCATAGTTGATGGAGGGTTCCATAACAGTTTTGATAGGCAGCTTGCCAAACTTTTTATGAATTTCCATCCATGCGCCTACAGCACCCGGAACGTTAATCGGCTCAACACCATAGGGAGGAATTTTATCAAAGCCACGTTCCTTCAAAGCTGCGATAGAAGCAGCCATCGGAGCCGGACCGCTGCCGTTAATGCCATACAACTTACCCTTATACCAGATAAGTGCAAAGCAGTCACTGCCCAGGCCATTACCAGTAGGCTCAACTACAGGCTGACAGGTTGCAACAGTAATAGCGGCATCAATTGCGTTACCGCCCTTAAGCAAGGTTTGCAGGCCTGCGGAAGCAGCGGTAGGATTACCTACGCATACCATACCGTTTTTAGCATAAACAACACTACGTTTAGAAGCATACGGATAATTTTGTGCATCAAATTTCATTGCTATTCTCCTTTACCAACTTACAGGAATTTCTCTAAAATACCGGCAGTAATTACCGAGAAGGTAGTAACGGTAGCAAAACCGCCTACAAGATATTTCGGCATAATGGCGTCGTTGACAACCTGCCTTTCCTCTTCCGTTTCGCCTGTAGCGATAGCAATTTCGTTTGCTACCAGATAGGTTGCCGGGAAGCCCAAAAGCTGCATTACGGCTACGCCCATAGCCAGGTTTCTGTTGCCCAGGATTTTCCACAGCGGCAGAATATAGAAGAACAGGAAAAGTACAACAAATACTACGATAAATACCATAATGGTATTAAAGCTCAGTACAAGCAAATCGCTGACTTTAATTTTTGCCAGAGAAGGAATAATTACCGCAAATACACCAACGTTGAAAATACCGGAGGATTTTGCATGATCCAGGATTTTCGGCGGAACAAGGCCGGTGCTGCCCATTGCGGCACCTAAAATCAAAGCCCAGATAGTAGCGCTCAGACCGGTATATTTTCCGATAACAAATGCCAGCCAGCTGAATAAGGCTGCAATAGTCAGAGAAGCAAAAGGACCATAGAATTTTTTGTGTTTTTCAAAGAAGGTTTCCTCTGGAGCTGCACCGCCATGCACCTCTTCTTTCGGTGCATAAGGATTAACACCGGTACGACGGAATTCCGCCAAAGCTTCCTTGGCCGCACGCAGGCCAAAGTAAGAAGCAACAGGAGTACCAAAGAATTTTTGTACAGCGTACAGCACAGTACCCAAAGCAGCAGCCATAGCAAAGCCTTTATCCATAGCAGCGCTGGTCATAATCTGAGTAGCAACGATACCGCCGTTGATAATAGGAATGCTGACAATAGTTTCCTGATAGCCGATTACGGGAATCAGCACAACACTGCCGGCAATCAAAACAATCATGGATAAAACAGCAACTGCAACTGTGCGCCATTCAGCAATCAGCTGCTTAATATTCAGGCTGGTACCCATGCTGAATACCACGAAAATCAAAGACCATTTACCAATGTCGGTAAGACCGGCGAGCTTAATAATATCCGGCGGCAGAACACCTGTCATAAAACCAACAAGGAAAAGCATCAGGCTGACAAATACAGCAGATACCTTTGCTTTTGTTGCAACACCCAACACATCACCAATGCCAAAAAGCAACAGGCAGATGAATAAATAAAAAAACATACTTGTAAACAAAACAATACCCCTTTCAAAACATATATACTATTTCAGTCCGAAAATAGACCGATTTGTTTTAGTATATATGTTTCATAGGTTTTTGACAAGCGAAAAATACATTTTTATATAATTTTAACCACGAGCATTTCTTTATGTAAACTTATTAACATTTGAGCAAAGCACAATTCCAAAATATCTGATTATACTGTTTGATGAGGCAACTTATATTCATAAACCGTAAATTCCTTTGAAATACCGAAATTAAAGCACCATAAGCTGTACTATTCACACCGGCTTTGATTGCAATAAAAAAATGACAGGCAAAAAGATATTTTATAGACAGAAAACCAACGACACAGACAATACAAAAACTCCGCAACTGCAACAGTTGCGGAGTAATTTGTGCGATTTGTGTTTGTGATTGGTGCTTGACAGTAAACCAAAAATTAACGTTTGGTAAATTGAGTACCCTTATTTTAAGCCATCCTTCACGCTATTTGTTACATACCTGTTACATACTATATGTACTTTATATGTGCTCATATCGCTTTAAGTCTTACAGTTAGGCTTCCATCTGCGCAAGCCACAAATCAAACACCTTGCCTTCCGGTGCGTCAGGGTCACGCATATAGGCTTTTGCTACACGGATATACATATTGATGTCGCTGCCGTAAATCTCGGAGTAGTCGGAGTAGAGCATATTCATGACATAGTACCAATCAGCTTTTTGTGTTATGCCTTGCTGGTCTGCGAGCTGACTTGTCTGCTCATATGTCCAATGTTCACCGCACGTGCCGTCAACATTCTTCATCCCGGCAACAGCTTTCTTTGCTAGGTGCTCGTCAAAATGCGGGCCATAAGCTACACAATGCAGTTTATATGCAGTATCCCAAAATAACCGAGGGCAACGGCCACGCACTTCTTCTAACGCTTCACAAACTATTTCTTCCATCTCTTCTATCTTTACTGGGTCGGCGCTTACCTTCTCCCAATATTTCTTTAGTTTGTGCATAACGTCGCCCCCCTTACGCCATTTTTATAACGCTCAAAGAAGCATTGCTGATAGTGCCTGCCGCCGTAGCCTGCACCTGCAATGCAGCATTGTTATCAATCACGCAGCAGCTAGGCAATACTCTAAGCAATGTAGCAAAGGAGATATTATAAGTGTCACCTGTTGCGCCTGTCACTGTTGCTTCTGCTCCCGGTACTGCTACACCATTACGAAGAAGATTCAAGCCAATATCACCTGCCGCAGTCGGTGTAATATCAGCGTTTAAGGTCACAAGGTAAAGTCCCTGTATAAGGTTAACACTTGTACTTCCTGCCGGATGCTTAATAGATACACCGGTCAGAAGATTGTTAGTCGGGAAGCTAACAAAGCCGTTCGCAGTCACGGTCTGCGCCGCAGTTGCAACAGTTGTTAATGCGGATTTCTGGTTACAAATCATTTGTTTTCACCTCGTTTTTAAAGCAATAGGGACGGCTTGCACCGTCCCTTGCAGTGCAGTTAATGCACATAACTTATTCTTTTCAGCCTGCGTTATAAGTACAGCCACAAGCACCGGCTACGTTAGCAGCAATGCTCTGATATGGGCTATTCGTAATATAGGCAGGTTGCGGATAAGGTCTTAAAGTGCCGATAAGGGTTGCGCTCTGTGCCTGCTGACTTAATTGGAAGTTAGCGGTCTGTAAGTCGCGGTCACGGTCTGCCAGCTTGTCGCGCAGGTCTTGAATTTGGTTGGCAATCAGAACTGCCCTGGTCTTTTCGCCGTCCTCTTTTACCGCGTTGACAATATCGCAGGTATTACGCGCGTTCTCATAGCGCACTGCGTCAATATTTCGATTCGTCTCGCAGCAGCATTGCTGTTGAGCAAAACGATTTTCGGAAAGCTGACTGCCTAACTGATAACCGGTCTGCATAATGTCACGTTGCACACCGTTAAAACCATTCAGCATAGTGCTGTTCTGAGCGTAGAAGCCATCACACAAGCCGTTCTGAACGCCACGAATACCTTCTTTAATATCCTGCATAGAAAATTGGTCTGCGATTTGGTCGCGCGTCATACTGCCATTAGCGAAAATTTCTGCACCCATATTGCCGCGGTTGTTCCAATTACCGCCCCAGCCGCCCATAAGAGCAAACAGGACAATAATCCACATAAACCACATACCGCCGCCCCAGCAGTCACCGTAATTGTTGTTTCGATTCATGTCCATTACCGGAACAATGTTTGCACCTTCCATGATAAAATTTCACCTCCAGGAATTATATGTAAAGCTCATTGCGCGCTATTAGAGCTTTAAACCGAATTGACTTAAAAACTGAGTAAACTGTTCGTCACTCATGCCGCGTTGCCTTGCAAGGTTACGTACAGTTTCTTTTAACTGCATTTCATTCTTTCCTTGCCCCATTTGCATAGCACGGCTCATCATAGGATTCTGCTGTGCTAATTGTGTAAGCATCATCATAGGATTACCGCTGTTCTGTAACATTGCCATTATCTGCATCGGGTTCATGGTTCATTCCTCCAATCTGCTTTTCCAATCTGTCCACACGTTCTACTAATCTATCTACAATATTTTGTTCAGCATATGCAGGCTGCTTCTGCGAATTGTTAATTTGGTATACTCTGAAAATTGGTAAGCCGTCCAAGCCTATAAGTTTTTCATAAATCTTACCTTCCGCAGGACACGGGAAGAAGGTGCTCGTTCCGTCCAGGTCAATTTGAGCTGCCTTTGCTTCATCCATGCCGGTAACAATTCTGCCTTTTAATGCCATAGGCATAGGCTGCTGCATGGTTGGCTGATACATCTGCTGTTGTTGTTGCTGTAAATAATTCAGCCGTTGCTGCATCTGCGGTGTTGCGCCCATATAAGGGTTATATTGTCCGTACATACTTATCACCTCACTTATAGTTTAGCTGATTTTCAGCAAAACAATCCCTACAAATTCCCCACAAAAAAAGAACCGCCCTAAAAGGCGGCTCCTGCATTTAAAGGAATGATAATACATTTGTTATTCGCTTGTACGCAGTATTCAATTCCTTGTCTACCGTTTTGACAGATACATTCAGCTCCGCTGCAATTTGATAATTAGTCATACCTTTTATAAATTTCAGCTCGCAAATTTCTACCTGCCGTGGTGTTATCTTTGCTTCTTCTAATACCGCGCTGAAAGAACGGCGCGTTGAAGCTTGTAACCAATCCCGCGTGTTCTTCAGCAGTATGTTCATTTCTTGTCACCTACCTAAATAAATAAAAGCTATAGCTGTTGCCGCCCATCCAAACAAAGCGGCACAGATTATCTTTCTTTGGAAAGCAATAGTTTCTACATAACCTTTTAATAACATTGTAATAATGCCTGCCGGTAATTGTTCCTTTTCATCCATCGTAACACCATCCAATAATTTTATTTTGCAGCTGCATAAAGCAAGAAGAATAACGCAGTACCTGCATAAATATTCCGCTGATTTTTAATTCTGTTCGCCCGCTTTCGGTCGTATTCCATTTGCTCTATCAACGTCTCGTATAATTCCTCGCTGCGCTTCAACGATTCCTTTGCATTCACTAATGAGCGCTTGGAGTTCGTCAGTGCTTCTTGCGTTAGAGCGAGCTGTTTCTTCGCTTCGCTTAATTGCGTCACCAGTTCTGTTGACGTGTTTTTCTGCTGTTTCAATTTCTCGTCTGCTAGATTCAATTTCGCTTCCAGCAGATTTGTTTGATTTTTGAATTGATTCCACTGTTCGATTGACAGCGTTATTTGCTTGGGTGCCGCTTCCGCCGTGCCAACGCCAGTACACGTCATTACAGATAAGCAAAAGACCAGCAACAATAAGACTAATCTTAACAGCTTTATCAATCTTACGTCTTGTTTCATCTTTCATTATTACCTCATATAAATACCTATATTTGCAAAACATTATAAATCGCGTCAGACGCACAAACTTCGCCTACAAGCGGCTTTAGCTCGCCGCAGGATAAATCGTAAGCGGTGCTAATTTCAAAGCACTCATAGGCGAAGTATTTTTGTGCAATTTGCGCCTTCTTGTAGTTAGATATTCAGATTAGAGAGCAAAGTAATGATGCAACGCACCGAGAGTAAAGCCTAAAACAAGGCCTACTAAAAATTTCTTGTCAGCAACAAAAGCTTTTAATTCTTCCATGATTTCACCTCCTTATCTTCCATTACCAGCAAAGCCATACGCAGGTACGCCATACGGTGTTGTTAAGTCAATGCCAGCAACATACTGATACGTAGCTTCCGCTCTATTGGCGTAACCTGCTCTATACATCTCACCAACATCGGCAGCAATCCAATAGTAATTCTTAAACAGCTTGTAAAGTGCCTCCAGACTACGCAGGTTGACGCGCTCAAAACGATTCTCCAGGAAACGCTTTACAACATAAGTGCTAGTCGGACACCACATGCCAGCATAAATAATGCAGCGTGTATCATCCAACGTTGGCACCTGTTGAAGCACCTCGACATATTGCAGGCAGTCACGTGACAACTGTTCTAACTGCGCCTGCTGTCCTGCGTCGCTTCTCAAAAGCTCTTTCAGCATCGGCAATTCGCCACTTGCTTTAATATCAATATAAGTACGGTCCGCAAATTCTGCGCCGCCGGGAATAGCTCTCAAAAGCTCATTGGCTCTGTTGCCTTCCCATTGGCTCACACCGATTGAAGGATATGCGTAAGCTGTGCTTTTGGCTACGCTATCATAACCGCCTTCAATGCCTGTATAAATCAGTCCTTTTGCAATTTCTTTTGCAAGACTTTTGTTCCAGTCCATAGCTATCACCTCACTCACTTTTTAAGCAGCGGTTAGAAACTTTTTTGTATACGTCCTCATACATTTCTTGCTTGTCGCCGTTGTATGTATACTCAGCATAAATACCGTCACCGCTAACGGTCGTTGATAACAACGCCTTGTAATTCTGCAGCGTTTTACATGCCCAGACTACAAACACGTTCTCTAATGTAATAGGCTGAACGTCATTCGGTCCATGTTGGATGTTGGCAGGTTGGTTATACCACTCCACTAATTTGTTTTTACATACGGATTCAAAATGTGCCATACCTGTAATAATCATTATTATCACTCCTTTAAATTCACTTCTTGATTTCACATTTTAGTTATTTGTTAAGTTGTTTACTCTTCACTCTTTACTTTCATAGCTTTTGTTTCAACGTACTTGTTGCCAAGCTGTGCCAGCATGAAAGATACGCAAGCCATAGCAAAGGCTTCATAGTTGCCCCACGTTTTTACAAAAAACGCAAGGTAAAGAGAAATTACACAGAACAAGACGAACGCCAGCACAGCGCATAGTCTGCCGATACTAAGCGTATTCTCGTCCTTTTTTAGCATATTTAATAGCTTCTTCATTTCTTATCCTTTCTGATGCGGCTCATAGTTCGGCAAGTCGTTAAGCTGTTCCATTAAGCCGTTAATAACGCCATTTTCTCCGAGAGCTTCATAGCTTCTAAAGCATGCGTTGATGCTTTCTAAAGCGTAAATGGGAATCCACTTCTTATCGTCGCAGTAATGGTTGTACGCCTGGATAATTCTGTCACGGAGCAAAGCTTGCAAGCCTGCCTTTAAGGCATTGTTTTCTTTTTTCTTTGCACGATACAAAGCAAAAAGATAGGAAATAATAGCGCCAGCAATAATGTTTATTACAGTTTGTACAGTTGATTCAATCATAAAACACCTCATTCCTATTTATTTTGTTGCTGATATTTAAACTTTTAATACAATATTTTTAACTTCTGCTTTAGTTATAGCAGCTTCCACTTTTTCTTTAGCTTTTCTATAAGCTGTGTGGAGCTTGTCGCTTCTCAATGCCACCTGTGCAATGATAGCACGCAGGTCAGATGCAGTTACTTTCACATCTTGATTGTCTGCCGTAGTCCATGTAAGGGTGGCAGAAGTACCTGTGACTTCAAGAGCAATTATGGCAGCGTTGATACGCTCTCTTGCTTTGTCATCATAATCAAAAGAGTAACCTTGATAGATAATAGGCTCTACCTCTGCTTTATCACGTTGCATCTTTAAAGTTTCGATTTTGCGATTTTTGTAATACTCAATCGGTTCATCCTCGTGTGTTACTTCAACGCCTAAGTCTTTAAGTGCATCTTCAGAGATAGACAGGGGGATAAAGATACCTTCTTTACCTAAGGCTTCGGAAAGAGGATAGGTGTGAGTATATGTTTTGTCTTTGTATTTATATTTTGTCTGCATTTTGTTCCTCCTTTGCTTAATAATCTTCAACTGTAGGCTTCATGTCATTTATTGCTTTACCCCATGAAAAAGTTACACCACTTGTATAATAGCAATTAAACAGCAATCTATAAGTCTTATTGGGTGTTACACCTACAATGGAATCAATATCTGCGGCATCGTCGACTTCACCCTCAGAGGTAGTATAAAACCAACCCTCACCCCAAACTTTATTGGTTGATGTATTCTTTATGTTAGCATAGTTGGATAAATCAGGGTCACCCTCACCCCCATCAATAAGCGATGTTACTTTGATTCTCTTAATCCCCGGTGGAACAGTAAAAGAAATTGTTTTATTATTTGCGTCACTCCAAGTCCAATACTTGCTACCATCTTCAACCTTTACCTCACCATTTTTCATCATCATTCTGTTTAAGCCCATATTACCACCTCTACGATAACTTATTAGCTTGCACGATGCTGGTCAGATTATTGCTGGCATCTTTTACCATCATAATGTTTAAAAGCAAACCGGAGCTTGTAATAGCTACATCAGATGCAGACCCTATATACTTAACAGTTCCACAGTTAGTGATAGTCAATGCATAGTCTGCATCCGCTGTAAAGTACGCACTAAATACAGAGATTTGTGACTTATCAACTTTCATTGCCAAAGCACCTAAATCAAGTGTGAAATTATTAGTTGCCTTATACATCATTGCAGATATAATCGGCGTATCATTCGTACCTGTTACGATGTATATAGGATACTTTTCGTAATATACCGACAAAAAGTTTAACGTCTGCGCTGCTGTCCAAGTGTTAGCCACCGACGTTTTAGCGTAATCAGCAAGCGATTGATGCTGTGTCAAATAACCTGCATCGTTTGGCAGGTCAGATACTTTAGTAGGCACACTAGCAGCAACGGAATCAATAGCAGCTTTTACAACTTTATTCTGCACAGGGTTGATAGAGGTATCGCTAAGTGCTGCATCAACAGTAATGCCACCATCTTTGCCATCTTTACCTCTGGGCAACATAAAGTTCAACACAGCATTACTAGCAGTACCACTATTGGTAACGCTTGCATTACTACCTGCTGCCCCTGTAGTCACGCTACCAATCGTGATAGACGCAGCAGTACCTGTATCACCTTTTGCACCCTTGATGTTCACACTAGCAGGATTAGTCAATCCAGCTTTATTTGTCCAACTTAAAACACCCTCCGTAGACACACTAGGCACAAATACATTGACGTTTTCACTATAATTCTTAGCATTGTCCCTGTAAGTTCGTGCTTCGTTTGCACTACTTCTTGAAGCGTTTGCAAAGTTACTAGCAGTAGTAGCAGCAGACTGTGCCGCTTCCTTGCTGGCTTCTGCGTTGTTTTCGCTAATTTTGGCATTGGCTTCGCTTGCCTTTGCGTTGGTTGCAGATGCCGTAGCGTCAGCCTTGGCGGTTAATGCCTCCTGCTTATAACCACTCGTCAGCTCCGCATTTTCAGCAGCGCTTGCAGCAGATAAGCTCGCGTACTGTGCGCTGTTACCTGCTACGCCTGCTGATTCGAATGCACTATCTTCACTCTTTGCTGCCGCAGTTGCGCTTGCAGCGGCACTCTGTGCTTGTGCTTGAGTCTGCGCGTAAACACCTTGCGCCAATGGCAAAACCTTTGCCGGGTCTTCCGACAATTCAAGAGTTTTTCCATCGTCACTAATTCTAAAGCTTTTGCCGTTCTCCCACGGAATTGTAGTATCAATATCAGCGCTTGTACTTACACCGATTTTCAAACTTCTACCGGTAACGTCGGTAAGCTGTTGCGCAATCATCGTCAGTTTATCGCCAATATCTTCAACCTGGTTAAAAGGATATTGGTCTGGCAAATCCGTTTCCTGCGTTACCGGCACTTCCCTATAAATCGTCAGTTTCCAACCTGTCGGCAACACCGGCGGCCGTTCACTCTCCGGCACTTCTGCGCCGACTGCATAACCTGGATAACGTACAACATTCTTTTCAACATCAACGTAATAATCTTTAGTCAGCAGCTTTTCTTTGCCGTCTGCGTCAGTCAATAAAACTTTTATGTCCGTCCGGTCTAAAATTTTAAACTGATACGCAAACTCTGTTGCATTCCCATTGCCGTTATATGTGATTCTGTTATCGACATGAGCAATCATAATAGCTCCCTCCTTTTATTATTTTTGCCAAAAGAAAAGCGTAGATATATTTTTATATCTACGCTTAATAAATTCACTTTAACTAATTATATACCTATTTTTAGAGATTCGTATCTATGCTACTTTGTGAAATCTTTGTCAACCTTTTTTACGTTCGCTTTTGGGTCTGCGTTTGTAAATATCTTGCAGCTCAAAGTCCATATCATCACTAGCAATATCTATGCTGTTGAATATGATATTGAAGATGCCGCTAGGAACGCCAAGGAATGCACCGCCGACATATGCTGCTTGTTCTATTAACTCGCCGGGTTCTGTCTTGCCTTCCACAACGTCGTTCAAGCGTCTTGGAACAGTAAAGCCTTTATCAATCAAGCCTTGCGCCGCAGTCAGTCTGTAGCCATAGTTCCTCATACCTAACAGGCATTGTATGCCGATATTTGCAAATTGGCCGTAAGGTCCACCCATAGACAACGGGTAGTTGATAAGTTCTTTTGACAATTTACGATAGCCGTCCTTGTCTTTCTCAAAAGGAGCAGTCAAAGAAAGCTCTGCAATAGCCACGTTCAGCAAGCACACGCCGAGAAATTTGGCACCAGCAAAAGCAATCAGCCGTTCAGCCATTTCTTTTTTCTCGCCGCTATTCCATAACCTTTTGGCGATATGTGCTTCTCTGTCCCATTGGTTAAACTGTGTGTTGAAAAATCCCTGGAACATCGTAAACAATCTGAATAAGCCGCTATTTCGTTGCATACTTGATACATCATGAATACGGCTGCTGCCTAACGTGCGGCGAATAACAGTGTTCGCAAAGTCTAGTGCTTCCTGCTCTGTTTTGCCTTCGTTGATTTTCTTCATGTATGCTTCTGCAAATACTGGTTTTGCAGTCATCATATCAGTGTAACCTAACAGCATTGCACCATATCTCAGCGTCCTTTTTTCAATCGGGTTAAGGTCAGAACGGTTCTGAATATCCCTTAACGTAATGTCTGGCACTTGCGAACGCTCACGCATAAATGCGCTTTTGGCACAAATAGCGTCTACTTCTGCTCTGCCTTCGCTTGTAAAACTGCGAAGTAAGGCTCTGAAAGCGTCGGCATGAGTAAAGCCTTTTGTGCTATTGCCGTAAAGAAATATGTTAGTAGTGTTCTGCATTATCGTTTTAAAATTAAACATAATAGCCGCATTTGTTGCAACATTACGCAAAGCGTCGGCAATCTTCGTAAATGTCTTTTCGGCCATATACGCTGTCTTATTGCCATATGGATTAGCGCAAGCCTGCAAAAACTCTCTTAAAAGTCTTACGTTGGTATCGCCTAAACGCTCAACCATGTTGCGGTAAATATCCTCATCGTTCAGTATCTTTCTGAAATCAAGCATTGTTTCGCGATAACAAATATCATGAATAGTGCTTTTCACCGCCGTAACCTCGCTGCCGCGCGATAAGTCGACGGGATACTTGCCGCCGGTACGCGACTTGCTGGAACCACTGTTAGTAGCTAAAGTCCGCTGCGGTGGTCTGCTACCTTCTTCGGTACTGTCGATTCTGTCGAATTTACCAGGCATACTGCCGGTTCGCATATCACGTTCCAATGGGAAGTAGCCACCGTCAAATACCACGCTTTCACCGCTGGCAAGCTTCATCACCAACGGCGACGCTTCAATCTTCGGCGGCTCAAAGCCTTTTGTTCTGCGGTTGACTTCTGCCAGCATAGGCCAGAATTTACTTGCTGCATTGATACGTGCCTGCGCATAGGCAATATCTGCTTTAGTCAGATGCTTGCACAAAAACTCTATAAGGTTTTGTTTGGTTTGCAGCATCGCTTCTTCTCTGCCTATAAGCTCCGATTCTTCCACCCATATATCAGAATTCTTTACGCCTACCGGTTTTTGCGAACACAGCCTTGCGGCGTTGCTGTCGCTGCCCAGATTGCACAGCATAGCAATCAAAGCATGCTTATCTGCGCTACCGCCAAGCTCTTTGTAGTAAATTCTTGTATCATGCGCAATGCCTGTTTTCTTGTCCGGTTCCCATTTCTGCAAAGCATCTATAAGCTCGTTCTGGTAACTTTCAAGCATCGTGCTTTCCATATCTGCGCAATGGTTGATTTTGTTGTAAAACTCCCTAGTAAAATAACCTTCCGTCCAATTATCCATCATTAAGAAGAAGTTATCAGCATTACGCAGTGTAGCTATGATATTTTTAGGCCATTCAACAATTCGCTTACGCAGGCTCTTTTTACTGTCGCTACCAATCTCCGCCTCATACTCTACCGGCAATTCTTGCAGGTGCGCTATCGTATCAGCCTTAACCTGTTCAAAGGCTTCACCGGCGGCGATTTTGTTCATTTGCGTATCCTGTTTTGCAATAGCACGAATGTTTTTCAGCGCGTCGATAACGTCCATATAGTTCGCAAGGCTAAGTTGCGGCGCGTTGGTCAAATCATTATTCGGGTTCAGAACAAACTTCGGCATAGAAATAATTTCGTCACCGTACTTTGCCTGCATCTCTGCAATGTAATCGCTAAGCGGCTGCACTTCTCTGCCGTTGGTGTTAAAGTCCTTGCGGTGATAGCCCATGCGCTCCAGCAATGCGCACATTTGGAAGAAGTGCTGCTCTGTTCCCCACACTTCTTTCTTGCTGTGCATCTGCTTTCTGACGTACTTTCTTGCGCTTTCAATCTGATGTTTGGCCTTGACTGCTTCACGATACAAAGCGTGATTAATCATCTGCTGTTGCTTATACATAGCCGCTTCTTCCAAAAGACCAGCTTTCGCAGCTTTGTTTGCATTAGCCGCCGCTCTGCGTTCTGCCATAGCAAATCTTCTCGGCTTCATAACCTCACCTGCTGGCAAAGTCTGAATATAGCGTTTAGCAAAATTATCTGCGTTCTGCTTACGCACTTTAGCAATATTCTCACGCTCTTTTTGCTTAATATCCTTGTCGCTTATTTCATTGAGTGCCTCATCAATAAGCTGTTGTTCAAGTGCAACTACTTCGCCGCTTTCGTCATTATAGAGTGCTTCCCTTGCCGCTTCTCTTGCCTGTTCACGCTCCTGCATGAAGTCGGGGAATCTGCGGTTCACGGCCTTGTCAATCTCTTGACGCACCATAGCTCTTTCACTCGGCGAAGTCAAAATATCCTGCGCCATAGCGTCGCCGCTGTCATAGCCTAAGCTGTCAGCCACCCAGTCAAACAGTTCTCTCTGCTCGTTAGACAAGGCACGCTTTTTGCTCATCTCCACAAGGTCGACTTTATCCGGATTAGTTTCAAGTTCGAGCTTCAAGGCTTTAAGCTCGTTAAGCTCTGTAAGCTGTTCGCCCTCTACCAAAGTTTCGGCAATCTCTTTCAAGCCTTCTTCGCTTTTAAGTTTTGCTCTGTCACCGCCGTTACGAATGTAGTTTCTCGCCCAGTTATCCTGCACGTCGCTACCCTCATTCTCATTGACGGTATAACCTTCGACAATCTCTCTTGCCATTTCATAGCCGCTGGCATAGCCGTTTTCCTCTGCTATCTGGTCAAAGAGTTCTTTTTGCTCCTGCGATAATTGGTTGCGCTTGCTTTCTTTTACCAGGTCGACACCTTCGGGGTCTGTTTCAAGTCTATGCTTCAAGGTTTGCAGTCTGTCCAGCTCATCGACAATATGCTTAAAGTCTGCCTTAATTTCAGCGTCGCTATAGTCTAAGCCGGTACTACGTAAATCGTAGTAATCCGCTATATCTTCGCCCCTTGCAATCTTTTTGGCAATTCTTCTGCGTCCTTTTTTACTGGTCAAGTCGCTTACGCTGCCACCGTAGTCATGAACGTATCTTGATACCCAGTTGACATTACGAATACTGTCACCTGCTTCATGGAATACAAGGCCTTCAATATCCGCTTGCTCTAAAGCTCGCTTAGTCCAATGACGTTTTCCGTCCTTGCCTATCTCACCAAAATCAACCAAGACTGCGCTTTGGTCCGGTATGCCTGCAAAGTCATTTGCATACTTGCCTTCTGTTCTATTGGTTGCGGCAAAGTAGCCCCACTTACCATTGATGAAAAACGCACGCTCACTCTTGACTGTATCTTGATATTCCGCAAGCTCGCTTTCTATTCTGTCAGCAATAGGATTTAAAATATCATCAATAGCTCTGTTTGTGTCTTTTAATAATTCGTTATAGTTTATGCGCTCATTGCCATAAATGTATTTTCTTGCAAGTCTACGCGGATTAGCTTCGATTGTTTCCCATTCGTTGATTTTTTGCTTGAAGTTAGCATGAGCCATGCCGTGTTCATCAACAACGAATGTAGGATTGGTAACAGTTTTCTGTCTTGACTTGCTGAACATAGCAATCAACATATCTTCGGCGTTTGCAACACGCTCTTTAGAAAGTGTGCCGTATGTGTCGACTTCCGTTTGAAGATACTCAACTATCGGATTAAGTATATCGTCAATGCTGGCGTTGGTATCGTTCAGCATATCATTATAGTTTGGCAGTACGCTTCCCAAAACGTGTCTGTATTTTCTTGCAATAATCGCAGGATTAGCAAGTTTTGATTCTTTCCCGAATTCCTGCCCGACTTGCACTCTTGCACGATTGACAAGCTCACGTGCTACCGCTTCTTCAATCTGCGGCCGTATTTCTTCGATGAAAGCAGCCTTTTCAGCTCTGCGCTTCGCGCTGAAATCAGCCATAGCACGCCTTGTAAGAATATCCACGGCCTTGTCTTTAGCCTTTAAGATTTTATCCTGCAAGGTCTTTTTATTTTGTTCGGATAGCGTGGATGTGATATTGTCGGGTAAAGCACCAAACATACCTTCCATGCGTGCCATAACTTCAATCTCTTCACGGCAAGCCAGCATCCTGTCAAACACTTGCCGCACTTCCGGTGTCAGCTCTGCCGCATTGTCGCTTCTTGCTATCTTGCTATAAATAGCTGATAACCAATTAGCGAATCTCTGGAACACTCCGCGCAAGCCAACACTAGGCGCTTTGCCTTCCATGATGTAGGTTTCAAATGCTTCTGCCAGTTTTTCATGCCCGGCTCTCTTTGCTTCAACGTCACCGCTTGCCCATGTTTCAGCATCAATGCCTGCATACTCCATGAGTTTTTTTGCATCAGCATTTAGTCTTGCATTGCTGGGGTCTGCAAGTGCTTCGTTAATCATAGTTTCTGCAAAGTAGTGTCCTGTTTCATGGATAACTGTGCTTGCGTCTGCACCTTTAAAAAGCGTGATAACATAAGTACCATCATCCATTGGGGAAATCATGCCTTTATCTTTCAGTGTACCATTGACAATTTTTTGTTGCTTGTAATTATCTGCTTTTTGTGATACACTATCAGCAAAAGAGGACGTTTTGTTTGAGATACTGGGCTGAGCCTTGAATTGCTCGGAACCCGAGGGCTTGAACGCGTCCTCTATTTTTTTATACTCACTTTCGTTAAAAACATTATGATTATAATATGATAATGATTTATCATTATGTTCTCTTACTGTAACAACTACATAACGTTTTTCACCATTAACATTCAGTGCAGAATGAATATAATAAAAATTCTCGTCTGAATGTTTTTCTTTTTGCGGCGCAGATTCTGTAACGAAATTACCATTCTCCATAATTTCACGTAAATAGCGCAATGCAAAAAGTTTTTCTTTTTTAGCGGAAGTGTGTTCCATTTTCTTTCTGCCACTTGCGCCAAATTTAATATTATTTTCTTGATACCCTTTATCTATTCTAATATCACCCAATACACCATTATGAACGCTCGTGCCTTGCAAGTTGTCCCTATACCATGCAAAAGCCTTTTTCTGCAAGCTCTTCAAATCTGAATAGTGTCCCATCTCATTTCCGGTAATATTAGTAGTATAGAATTGCTCTTTTTTAAGCACTCCTCCCTTGCTAAACCAGCCATTCTTTTGTTTAGCTTTGCCGCCATCTTCAAAGCGCAGCTTATTCTTTTGCAGCCATGCAGCAGGATTTTCGGGGTCTGCAATAAGTGCGCGGCTCTCCAGCACTAAGCGCAAATTGCCAGCATGAGATTTATTCATACCGGCTTTAGTAGCGCTGTCAACAATAGCGTCAAGTTCTGCGTCAAGCTCCGTACTTGCTTGCCTGGTTAAGTTATAGCCTTCTCGCAATTCCTTACGTGTCTTTGCGCCGCCGTCCGACAATTCGCCGTTGCTGTCAAAATACATATTGTCTTTTGTAGCCTCAAACAGTGCATTGTCCTTAGCCATAGCCGCCGTAAACTTGCCACGGCTAATATCTATATCCTGCCCCAGCTCCGCAGCCGTTGCAACTTCTTCTTCGGTAATTCCCAATTCCTCAAAAAGTTTATTATTGTTGCTAGTCTGCTTGTAGCCTTCTAAATCCTGCGCTGATACAGTAACAGTATTATCCTCTACGTTAGCATTAATAGCGTCAATGCTTGCTCCTGCGTATTCGGGGTTAATGCCTGTTTCTTTGATTCGTTCAGCGTCTGCTACTAACTTTGCCTTGCGTTCTTCGTTCGCTTTCAAGGCTACGTGCTCAACGGCACTGTCAACGGCAACGCTTACGCCACTGACTGTACCGCCAAGGATACCGCCGATAAGGCCGCTATAGCCTGCTTCCTTCAAATTCTGCTGCCAGTTCTCACCCCACATTTCCGCAAGTTTTGCAGTACTTGCACCTGGGTTCTTTGCCCATAAGTCCGTCGCCTGTTCCGGGAATTCCTGCAATGCTTCGGTAACGCCTTCTTCAAGGCCGCGTTTAGTGACTTCCCAAATCTTAGCTTTCAGACCGCTACCGGCTGGCATCTTCTTTAGCAGTCTGCCAAGCGGCAGTTCTTCCAATACCGCCTGCGGCACAGCGTTCATCAAGCCTGCTTCTGCCGCTCTGCTTGCGTTTACGCCTTCTTTGCGCAGTCGCAGATATTGTTCACCGCTGATGTTTGCACCATTGTAAAGCATACTGATAGCGTGTACAGTTTTCATTCCTGCACCGGCAGCGCCTGCGCCTTTAGTCAGTGCAAGTTGCACTAAAAGTTGAATACCGTTTTCGGCCAAATCGTAACCAAGTTGCCCAGCCGCCGTATCAGCCTTAACTTCTTCGCGCTTCAAAATCTCATCGGTGACATAGCCTAAAGCCTTGCTGATGTTCTCTGATTGGTCATACTCTTTAACAACATTCTTGTCACCCTTATGAGCTTCAATATTAGCGTCAACGGCCGCTTTAGCCGCACCGAATAAGCCACGCACCGAACCTTTAAGGCCGTTCATTACGGCAGTGCCTATGCCCGGCTTATCGTCGTTGATAATACTGCTAGTATCAATCGTCGGTGAGCTATTGCTTTTTACTGCCTGCGAAAACTTGTTGTATTCATCGTCACTCATTTTTTGCAGGTCATAAAAGCCTAGAGTTTCAGCAGGTGACAAGCCGCTGTCAATATCAGCAATAAAGCCATAATTAGCATATTCCTTTTTTGCCTTTAATCTGCGGTCGAATTCGTCTAAAGGTTCATTAGCCATTTAGTAATCTCCTTTCAGTAACTTTGCCAGATATGCACCGTTTATTTTGCCCGATGTGCCATCCAACCATTTAACATCGTACCAATCATCCCCGGTTTTATTTACGCTTGCGATACCACGTGCAATCAAATCTGCGTCACTTGCTTTTATATCTTCTGTACTGTCAAACCAGAATGAATGTTTTTCGGTAACATAGCTGCCGTAAACCTTAGTAGTTACGCAGTTTTGCAAGGCTTCCAACAACTCCGTTTCACCCGGATTCATGCCGTGATTTTTTACGCGATAAGCGCGTACCCATTGCCGCCCATAGTTTTGGATTTTCTTCTTGTACAGTGCATCAGCATTTTTACCTGCGACTTGTTGCACAAGGCCTTCCATATCAAAAGCAAATTCGCCTGTACCGCTATACCAATCTTTGTATATTTTTTCTAACTTCCCACGCTGCGCAGATGATGCACCTTTGTTAGCAGCGTATGCCAAGAATTGGTCAATGCTAGAAAACTTGCCTTCTTGCAGCATATCTTCCAGTACGCCTATTGCATCGTCATCAAGTTTTCCGTTACTGCTTCCACCGCTACCGCTTCTGCCTTGCGGTCCATATATAGCATTAACAGCATTGCGATAAGTTACATACTTGTCGGGGTCACTGCCTGCCTGGTTAGTAGCCCACGCCATAGCTTCACTATAGCTTGTGCCGTTACCAAACATAGCAAATATCTCATTTTTTATCCCTTCAAAAAGTTTGTTTTTCTTATAAGTTTCTATTCTGTCATGGTCTGCTTTAATAGTGCGGTACTGCTTCATAATGCGGTCTTGCTCATCCTGGCTCATGTTGTGAGTGCTGCGCACACTTCCCGCTCTGTTGGTAACACTCTCTGCATATTCTTTGATACTAGGCTCATTCCCATGCTGCGGTGTGTCCCAGGTATTCCCCCATACATCCGTTGTTTTACCGCTCACCCAGCGTTGTGCATTAGTTTCTCCGCTATACCATGCTACCGCTGCACCTGCTGCACCGTATTTATCATAGTATTGTTTTAACTTAAAGCGTGCTACAATCTCTTGATTTTCCGGTGTCATTTCCGCACCTGCTGGCAAGCCTGCTTCTTGACTCCAGCTAGGCCAGTTACTAGGCAAAATCTGATATTTGCCGCTTGCGCCTGTACGGCCATTCTTGGCGTTATAATTGCCGCCGCTCTCTTGAATACCGAAAGAAGTTAGCAAATTCTCAAAATCATTACCGCTTTCGCCGCCGCTAAATCCTTTCATGCCTTCAAGTTCTTTGCGTACCGCTTCTTCATTGTCGCCATATTTAGCATACAAATCTTTAGCGGTATTTCTTTCAAAAGCGCTGCTCTCTTTATCGTATGCCACCTTCTCAAAAGCAGCTCGCTGATTGGCAGTCAGATAACTACCGTACTTATCCATGATGTTACGCATAGTGCCATAATCTTCGTTGGTGATGCTTGCACCGACGGCACTTGCTACCACCTGCCCAATGTTGGCTCTGCTCTTAGATTCGATAAACTCTGCGCCACGCTTGCCATATATAGCACTTGTCAGCAACTGTGTACGAATAATTTCATCTTGCAGCGCCTGCGGGTTGTTCCAGTTCTTCTGTACAAACTCGCAGGAGTTCTGAATATTATTGTCATAGCGCAAATCAGTGACTGCTTCTTTTTGCTTCTGCTCGTATTGGTCGACAGTCTGGAAGCCTTGCTGTGCGCTCTGATACATTAAATGGTCTAATGCAAGCTGGTTCTTTTGGCTGTGCAATTTGGTATTACTTAATACATCCTGCCTTGCTTTATTTATCTGCTCTGTGTAGCTTGCGCCTGCACCGGCAGTGCCTTCTAACTTTGTATTCATAAGGCCGCTTTCATCGTTGTACATGATGTTATAACGGCTCTTATTAAATATATCCATAGCATTAAGAATGGACTGTTTGTCCTCATCTTCCTGCTGTGCTTCTACTGCTACCGCCCATTTGTTGGCGGCACCGGCAATAGCGGCAAGTCCTTTGCCGCCGCTGCCATAAGCGTTAAGGTCACTCGATACCTTGACAGTCGCACCGCCACCGGTACCTAAATTGACGCTGCCTTGATAACCTGCAATCTTCATACTGCACCTCCCTTACCAGTTCCATTTAGTAAAGCCTGTATTATCCATGAACGGGTTATTCTTCTTTGCCTGGTTGTAAAGATTGAAGCCGTTCATATTGCTAGCAGGAAGATTGAAATCACTGTTAGCATCGTACCAATCGTCACTGCTTACCGTAGTTGTTCCCTTGCTGCCGCCAATCATACCTTTAGAGTAAGCGTTCGCCGCCGCACCTACAAGCGTACTAAACATCTGCATTTTGCCGTTGGCTTTAGCGTTCTTCGCCGCCGCATTATATGCGCTTGCCTGGTTGCGGTAATTGACTTCGTTTACATAAGTGCTCCACGCATCATTGCGCTGATTCTGCAACAGATTCATGCTGTCTTTTCTGTAAGCGTTCTCACTGCTTGAAAGAATATCGCTGACACTGCCGCCGCTAGTTAGGCCGCTGCTGCCTGCCGCCGCCAGCGCCTGCCCCCTTGCAAGCCTCATTCTATCGTTAAGCTGGCTCTGCTTCTGCGCATATGCTTCTGCTTGCTGCTCACGTTGGCGGCTCATAATAGCCGCGTTCTGCTGTGCGGCCTGCGCCTGCGCTTTATATGCCTGTTCCTGCTGTTTGGCCTGCTGATGCTGGCCGCTTAACTGCATAACAGTTTGCAGCCCCATTAAAATGCCAAGTGTGCCCATTACGCTCACTCCCCTCTGTATGGAATATAAAACTGATAAAACTTTTTGCCGTCCCAACCTATTTTAGGCTCTACCAAGAATACTGCCCCCAAGTGTCTTAAATAGTTAATGCTAGTGCGGTTCTTCTCGTAGACGATATTGTGCAGCAGTCCATGCTTACGCACCCATTCATTCAGCACTTTTTTAGCCTCCTTGAAAAGCAGGCTCTTTGTGTACCCGTTGTAAAGTTCGTTCGTGCCAACCATCCAAATGCCGCGCCCTGGTGCGCCCCATTCCATAGTGCCCTTGCCGAATATCGCAAGCAGTTTGCCATCCTCACCACGGTATACCCTTGTTTCTTCGTCAAGCTTGATACTACCAATGAGTACAAATACCGGGTCACTGCTTGCTTCCAAATCTTCTTTATCATGCGGCCGTATATCTTGCATGAGTTCTTCAATCAACGGCACAACATTTTCTTTTGACTTGTTATCAAGAATTTCAACAGTCCACTTCTTAGCCACCGAAAGACACCTCCCGCACTACTGCCAACAAGTTAAAAGGATACGGCTCATCCGTAACGATAATCACTCTGCCTTCGTTGTTAAAGCCGCCAATAGGCAAAGTCATATGCTTGTCGCCGGTAAATAATTTAATATCGCTCACTGCGTTCTGCTCATCAAAATTCATCAAGTCCAAAGTATTTATATCTGGACCAACCATGCCACCCAGCGAATTACTTAAACGCATTATGCAGTTACTAATCTGTTTTCTGCGTCCTTGCATAGTGCCGTCACCAGTCTTAATTTCGACGTTTGGAAGTTCCACGATACTTCTATAGGGCAAGCCAATAAAAGCGTGTTGCACGGCCGCTGGGAGCGTCACGGTGCCGTCCTGGCTTACTGTCAGTCCGCTATACATTCTTCCGTCACCGATAACAGTAACTTTTTCACCTGCCAACTCTGCCGCATCAATCTCTGTTTCCCCACTGCTCTTTTCAGCAGTGCTATACTCAATAGCATTATCAAGCATAATATAATCGTCGGGGTTATTGCTCTTTGCAGGATTCTTTGCCAGATATTCGATATTGCGTACTGTCACGCCGTTTATTTCTCGCTGTACTACAAGATAAATAATATCTTCATCGCCTTCCTGCACTGCCGCCACAGCTTCAATCTTGCCTTGCGTTTCTATCGTCGACCAGGCATATACTTTTTGTTCCATGATGTAGGATAAGCAAGCCATGCTGCCGTCGCTTCTCACAAAGTATATAGTGCTGTCAGGTTCCTGCTTATATGCACTGTCGACAATCTGTACATTCTCTATGATATGCTTTGCCAGCAATGTTAAGTCATTGCCGCCGTAGCTGTCTGTTTCATAACTATATGCCATATCCCTTACAGTGCTTCCACGTCCTTGTACAAACACGATTCTGCCGCCAATCATCAACGGCTCAACAGTGCTGCATCCGCGTGTAGTCTGCATTTTGGGAACGGCTTTAGATGGTGTTACAGTATCGCTGCCGCTTACTGTCCATTCGTTACCCGCAGTCAAGACGATTAAATCGGTGCTTGCTATCAAGTGTAAAATCTTAAACTGCTTGCGGCTCACAAACGCAAGTGCTACTGCGCTATCGTCGGTAACAGTGCCGCTGGCTTTCTCTACACTGAAATTGCCGTAGTCACCTGTCCTACTCATCCACACCATATAAGGCTGCTTCTTCGTGCCGCCAAAACATAATCTGTCTTGGAAAAAGCACAGTGTTTGCGGGTATCCGAATTCTTCACTCCATGCGCCCCATAAAAAGTTAGTAGTCATATCTGTTGAGCCTAACTCTTTTTCAACATGAGCTTTTGCCGTGCTGTCGCTGGTGATTTCAGTAAGCTTTACAACGCCTTCCGCATTGTAGGCCATTGCTGTTAAATCAACAGTGCAAGTACCGCTACTGATAGTACATACCGCCCTTAAAAATACCGGTTCTGTTACGCTGCCGCTTTCGGACGGGTTGTAATCGTCTTTAGATGTATATTTTCTGTATTCCTTCCAACTTTCGCCATCGTCGCTTTTTTCTATAGCAAAACTGCCACTCCAAGTTCCGTGACTGATAACCTTCCAATTTTCGCCTACGCGCACTCTTTCAGTAGTGCCGTTGCTGGTTGATACAGTCTTGCTTGCAATCTCTTGTTTAAGTTTGATATACGCGCCAGGCTTGCTGCTAGCGAAAATATTCTTGTTGCTCGTCAAGGTAATATCGCCTTGCGTTCCCGAAGGTGTCAATTCTTTATTGCCGGTATATAAAATCTTTACCCAGCCATTAGCGCCTGCTGTGCCGTTTGGAGCACCTTTTTTGCCGCCTGCGCCACCTACAGCGCCGCCGCCTTCGCCATATGTTGTACCTTGCGTACCAACTTCGGAATAATAGCCGTCCTCGCCATACATACGGCTGCCTGCGCCGCCTGCGCCGCCGCCTCTGCCTGTTAGTCCACACGCCGTACTGTCTGCGCCTTTAGTGCCGCTAGTAGCTGTTGTATCTTCGTAGTTGCCTGCACTATGAGCATAAGCACCGCCGCTGCCGCCGCTACCGACTGTAATCGTGTAACTTGTGCCTTTGGTCAGCGTTAGAGTTTTTATAATGCGTTCACCACTGCCGCCGTCGCCACCTTTGGCGGCATAATTATAAACTTGGTGTTCTCCGTGCCTTCTCCATGTAACGGCACCACCGCCGCCGCCGCCTGCGCCAGCTATATCAATTTGATATTCGCCGGTAACAGTTGGTTGGAAATTGTAAGAGCCGGGCACGGTATAGCTTATGCCGCTATAATTTTCAAGCGTAGTTGATTCGTCAAAATACATATCAGTAATTTCAAAATCAGAAAAGCGCCAGTCAGTGTCTGAGTATCTTGCAAGCTGTTTTACCGGATATTTGCCACTTGCAATAAACATAGTATCTGCACTTTGAACAAATCTTAAATCTTGCAGCATATCTGCCGCGTATGGTGTCATAACTTCTATGTTTATATAAAGTCCGTTCTTATGCACTCTTATATATTTCTCACCAATCTCCAGAAGATAGTCGGTGTTGTCTGCACCGTTGAACGGAACCAGGATGCACGCTTTATCGCTATATTTTGTTCGTGCCATATACTTCATTCCCGGTCTGCGATAAATAGGACCGTGCGGCTTGATAAGGCAATTATAGGCTTGCAGTACCGCAAGCTGGTACTTATCTAAATCGACGCGGTTGGCAACTTCGGCGCTGATTTCGCCGCCGGTAAACGCAGGCTGCAATAAATAATAAGGTGTTAACCCACTAGCCATAATTACGCCCTCCCGTCAAAATATTTGCTCGGATAGTCCAGCAATTCTTTCTTTTCGCTTGCCGTGGTATACTTCGCTTTCTGTAATGCTGCCATTGCAAGCTGATACTGCGTCTGCTGCAAGCCGCTGTTGCCGGTCAGTTGTACGCAGATATTAAACGCCAACATATGAGTAAACGCGCTCAAAAAATCACTTGAAAACATTTCCACGTCGTCAACATCATAGGTATATTCAAGCCACGCAGCAGGGATATTGCAGCCTATGCCAAGCACGTTGTCACTTGCCATATATAAGTCCCACTCTTCCTGCTGCTGTTCGCCTGCCCTTATCATTGCGCCGGTGTCAGCGTCAAATATCTTGCGCACAGCAAGGCACTTTTCGGGGTAGGCGTAAACGTGGGACCAGTACGGAGATTCAATGCTAAGTTCTGCAAGCTTGCTCACGCGCTTTGCAAATCCCCAAGTGTAGCTTCTTAATAACTCTTTGCGGGTAGGCTCATAAAACAGTTTGCACTGTCTGGCCAACTCCGACTGCTCATCTATATTGCTTATACGCCCTTTGGCGATATGAGCCAGCGCCATATTACATACATCGGTAATGTTAAGCATTTTAACTATTCCTCCTTGATTATTAAAAAAGGGAAGAGCTTTCGCCCTCCCCTTAAAGTACTAAATCAGCCCGGCCAGTTCGGAACAGTTTCAGTCAAGCCAGCAGTCAGTTTGCCGCCGCTTGCGCCGGTAACAGTCAGTCTGGAAAAAGCCTTCATGCCATACGGCAATTTAGCCGCAACCAAAATGCCCTTCTTGCTGGCGGCAAGAGTATAAGTTGCAACAACGGTTTTAGTGTCGAAGCTTTCGCTGTCGGAAGTTTCCAGCGCCGCAGTGATAGTACCGCTAGTAGCTAAGGCGGTCGGTGCAGTGATAACAAGAAACAACGGGTCGGCCGCATCACCGCCGCCAACGTTCGCAATTACATTGCTGGTCAAGGAATTATCCATGTACATATTTTGCTGGTCAAAAATCATTGTTATTCACTCCTTCCGGTTATTGTACTGCCGCTTCGGTTTCGCTTTGGCAGTCAAGTTTCTTAATCTGAATACCTGCAAGGTACAGTTTAGGCGGTGCGTCCATGAAGTCTTGACGGGTAACATGAACATTGTTTTTGTTGTTCAGATAGCACTCCAGCCAAGAGTATACGCCGTCAGATACATACGCAACCGGCGCTTTCGGGTCTTGCAGACGGTTCTTTGCGAAGATGAATTTATTCATCAGCTCACGTTGCGCACTGTCAGTCAAAGAGTTAAGCTTTTGGACATCAATGTTGCACACGCGCACAATAGAACGAACATTTTGTACCGCCAAGCCACACTTCCAAGAGTACAAGGTCTGCAATGCACGGAACGGCTTGTTGTTCTCGTCGTATACATCACTTTCGCCCAAGTCCTCAGTTTTCAAGCCTGCCTGGGTGCCTTTAGGATATACACCCATTACACGGCGGTCGCCCCAGTCTACGAAGTAGATAGAAGCATTAGTGTTAGTGCCAGGAGTACCAGCGGAAATCACCTGGTGTCCTGGAGTGCCTTTGCCGCCGTCGGTCAAAGTATTGTAGCGTACCGCAATGCCATTGAAAGTGTCCGGGTCTTCGTCCAAGTTGCCGTACAAGAATTGACGTGCGACGTATTGGCCCATGCCTTCTACATGTGCATCGTCCTCTGCCATACGGAAAGCCTGCGGATTCGGTTTGCCGGAAAGCAATTCAACGTCCACGCAGGAACGGTCCTCCAAGTGCATACATACATCAATGCGCTGCTTTACAGTGCCTTTAGTCGGAGAAGTACCGCGGTTAATACGGCGGATAGACGGAGAAGGCAGGCTGGCACGAATAGTAGTTTTAGTACCAATCGGCAAATCGCCTTCCATCCAGCGAATGTCTTCCATAATCGGGTTAGATTCGTTAAGCACTTCCATAACGCGGTCAATTGCGCCTTGCGGAGTTAAATACTTACGTAAGTCACTCATAGTTTGGGAGTAACCAATAGTAGCCATAATTTCATCATCCTTCCTGTTTTTCAATTAAAAGTTAAATATTATTTGTACCTGCTCCAGTCGGTTTTCGGGTACATGTTTGCTGCAATGCCTTGCGCAGCGTTTAAGCCTTGTGCGCCGTTTTGTGCAGTCATTCCAGGGTCCTCGCCAAGCAGTTCGCCAAGTTTCGCAAATGCTCTCACGATAGCAATTTGATTGCCTGCGCCGGTGATTTCCAGTGCTTCACGCACATTCAAACCCGGATACATTGCCTCCAATTTACGGCAGGCAGTATCGCAAAGGCCCTGTACTTTGCCCAAGTCTGCGCCCAGTGCCGTTTTAGCTTCATCGCCCCATTTAGCAATTTCTTGTGCACGGAGCTGTTCTACGCCTTGCACTACACGGCTTGCATACTCTGTGCCATACTTCGCAAGCGCTCTTGCCTGGTCATTGCTAAGGTTCATGCCTTTGATGACATCTACAAAGCGTCCTTGCTCATCAGCACTAAGCTCATAGCCTTCCGGCATTTCTACTCCTGCAAAGTCATAATTCACTGTGCCGGGCTGCTGTTGTGCGCCTTGCCCATTACTTCCGTTCCCTGCAATAGTGCCGGAAGCACTTGTATTATTAGTTGCATTAGTAGTCGGTTCTGTTTGCTGCTGTTGCGCTGCGGTATCGGGTTGTTGTTGTGCGCCTTCGCCGTTTACAACTGTGTTTTCGCCGTTCTCGCCCATTAGTTATTCCTCCTTGTTGTTATCTACATATTCCACTGCCAGCTCTTGTAGCTTTAGTTGGAATTCTGCATACTCCATTTCAGCCTGCTGCTTTAGCTCTATGCCTTGCAGCCCAAGTGCTAAAATGCTTTTGATAATGCCTAAGCCTACGTCGCGGCGGCCTTCGTTATAGAAAGTCTTGCTGTTGCCGGTAAAGCACATAGAGTTTACTTTGGTCACATCAAGCATACGCATCAAGAACCAGCGTCCGCTTTCACTCCCCAGCAGGTCAAGTAGGGCCTCTTTATCCCTTCTTGCCTGCTCTCTTACCATGTACTCTGTCAGCAGTGCTTGCTTTCTATCCTCGCCGGTATTGGATTTATATTTAAACTGCTCGCTCATTATTCCCAACCTCCCGGCACGCCTAGCCAGCTTGTAATAGCCGGATTGGAATCATTCGCCGCCGCAGTAAGATTTTTGGCCGCCTCTGCCGCAGGAGCCGCAGCCTGTGCCATTGCCAAGCCTTCCTGCATTTCCTGCTGCCGTTGCATTTCCTGCTGCTCTTGTTTGAGCATTTCTTGTACTTCTTCATCACTGCGCAATGCCATCGCAGGCACGCCAAGCATTTCAAAGTATTTTGTAATAGCACCCAACGGGTTAATCTTCTTCGTAACTTCTGGCCATACTTGTGCCATCTGTCCGGTTTGTGCTATCGCCTGTTCGATATTCACAAGTCCGCTCATCTTCTGCGCCTGCGCCAAAGGTGAAATATAGTCCACTTCTACATCCTCTTCACTCAAAATGTCTTGTAGCTCTTCCGGTACCGGTGGGAATCCACCGCTTCTGTCGATGATGTTATATACACGTTGAAGAATCAGTGTTAAGAATTCATCCTGCAATCGCTCAACCACCGGGCCTAGCTGTTGCAGTTTTTCCTGCGTTCTCTCCATAACCTCTCTAGCAGTCATGCGGCTATTATCAAGGTTATCTAACATCAAGAACAAATCAGCACTGTATGCTCTCTTTATAGCATCCTCAACGCGAATAATTTCTTCCTGCGCGTCCTTCAAGTCAAGGTCAACCGCGAACAAAGGCTTAACCATATCTTGCGTCTGGTCATCTACGGCTGTTAGACCGCCAGGCATCAAGTTAATACCGCCGTTATTCATAAGGCTTGGACTGCCTTGCATCGGCGGCTTTATCTTTAACTCTATTGCTGTGAGATAATCTTTTTTCAGCAGTTGCAGCATTTTACTGTCGCCTTCCGCAAACCACGCAGGACCTCTTGCGTATGCCTCATTGCCGCTGACAAGATAACGCGCTACCGGTACTGCTTCTTCTTCAAAGCCGCCAACATACAAGTATTCGTCACTCTCTGACTTTTCCAACCAGTACACGCTTCTATACGGCATATTCAGTCTGTCCATGTAGCCAGGCAGCTTATCACTGTTAGGCTCTACCATCCAGCAGACTTTATACTTCTTAGTAAGATTGGCCTGATTGTCTAACAGTCCTTTCAGATTGTCGGGCAAAGCGTCTACGCCGAAGCAGTCTGCTAGCTGCTGCAAAGTCATATCGTACTTTCTTGCAAAAGTAGTTACCTTGCCGAAGCCGTCTGCTTCAAGTGCATAAGTACCGATTGTCATTGTCTGAAACCTCACGCCGTTTTCTGCGTCGTAGAATATAGCCATCGGGCACTGTCCAAAAGGCAATTCCAGATATACAGTATGGATGCTGTTATAGAAGTTGCTCTTTGCAAGCACGCTTGATACAATCTCTTGTCTTGTGTCAAGCACCTTCATAGCCTCAACATTCGTATTCAGTTCCGGCCGTCTATATGCAAATCTGAACCACTGGCGGCTCGGCGGTGTAAGTCCGCTCATAACGCCAGCAGCGAATACCTGTGCCGCTCTCCAAGCTACCCCGTGCACAATCTTTAAGTCACGTCTGCGTGCGGGATTGGTCTTGTCTGCCGTATCGTCAAACTCTCCGACAAACGGGAGCTGATAATCTCTTATCTCTTTCCATCTGTCTACCCAATCTCGCCTATCCTCGTACATGCTTTTAAGCTTACGCACCAAACGTTGGCGGTCTGGCAAGTTCTTTTTCAGCGGCACCCCGTCACTAGGAAGTGTTCCCTGTGGCTTGCTCGCCGCTATCGTTTGAAAGTTCATAAGCTGTTACCTCTTAGCCTAAAGTATTACGGCCGCCCTCGCCGCCACTAGCAATAGTGCTTGTCTGCGTAGATGAAAAGCCTCTGCGTTTCTTCTTGTTACTGTCGCTGCCGGCCGCAACTTCGCTGCTTGTCGCAACGGTAGTCGGTGCCGGGTCCACCTTTTCAATAGTCGGCATGTTGCCGCCACCGAATAATTTTGCAATGCCACCCATTTTTAAATCGCCCCCATAATCGAATATTCTGTGTTGCACATCAGCACTTTAGGCTTTCTATCGTCAAACCCTAACTGCCTTAACGGAACCTTCCTTGCAAATGTTAGTGCCAGGCCGTCTGCAAGGTCCGGTGAACGTCCTAGCTTTTCTTTTATCTCCTCTTTAGGCGTTAGTATTAAACGCCCATTCTTAGAGTACTTGTAGTGAATGACAGCAAGCTCTTCTCTTAGTCCAGGTTCATCCGGCAAAGCTCCGCCATCTTCTATCCAGTCTTTCAGTTTGAAGTACATCTCTGCTCTGATATTCTCATAGCGCTTATTCTCTATCGCCGCACCTTGAAATGGTATCTCTCTCAAAGCCGTGTACCCCATCTGCCGTAATCTGTCGACTACGCCAGCACCCATGTTGCCAACGTCTATAAAGGTCATATCTGCCTTATTTTCATCCATTGCCAAAGCAATATAATCTGCCGTCTGCATCGTGTTCAGCTTCTTATAGATTCTCGGTTTAGCATATGCCATTAAACCCTTACGCCGCCATATGCACGTTCTGTCATCGCCAAAGCGCGCTATATCAGCGCCTTGCACCAGCGGCATATCATAGGGAACATCCTTTTCTGTCAGCTCTCTACTGAAAGCCTTATCTAGTTCCTCCAGGCTGAAAAGCTCGTTGATTGCCGATACGCTAAAGTCACACAAATACTCTTGTCTGAATTCTACCTCCGGCATATCCTCTTTCAGTTCTTCTATGCTCTTTGCGTCTAAGATGCCGCTATCGTACACGTTCGACAAATACGCAAAGTAACGCTTATTCGTCTTGGCCTTCTTGTACATCTCATAGAAGTTGTTCTGCCCCTTGGGTGTACCGATGAAATAGCAATAGCCTTTTCTGTCGCCGTTCTCTATCGCAGGTCGGATTATCTGCGTCCACATCTCCGGCTTCATATCCGAATACTCGTCAAGTATTACGCCATCCCAATATGTACCACGTAATGCGTCGGGGTTATTTGCACCAACGATATATATTCTCGCTCCCTGCGCTCCAGGTACTTTACTGGGGAATTCAACATACTTTTTAGTTTCATTCACCTTGATGCCCTCTATGACGCTTGTGTAATACTTCAATGGTCCCCATGCAATAATTTCCATCTGTGCACTGAACGGACCTACCAAAGCATACTGCGGGCTGATTAAGTCACTCTGCAAAGCATCCCTTATAAGGTGATTCACCATTCCGATGGTCTTACCAAAGCGGCGGTGTGCTACGATTACTGCAAAGCGGTGTCTGCTTAATTCCTTATGCAGCACCTTCGCCCATGCAGGTCGTGGAGTATATGGTATCTGTATTACGTTTTCCATGTTTACCCCCCTTGAAAAAATCGTTTTGGTAATTTTTGGTATTTACCTCCCCCGGCGGCTGCGAAATTTTTGGGCCCCACCCCCACTCAATGTCAGCGGGAAAGGCAAGAACCAAAATCAATTTTTGCGAAAACCCAGGGAAATCACCAACGCCAGCGCCGCCAAACAACCAATCAGAACCAACGCCCAGCCAAAAACAAAAACGTGGTAGGCCTGCCGCATCAGCCAGGCAGGAACGGCCGCAGCACATCACCAGGCGAACGCCTGCCGCTAACATCATCAGCCACGCCGTCAACATTTGGAATCATCAGCACAGCCGCAGCAGCAGGATAATATTTTACGTCCGATAATAAAGATTATGTTAAAAGCTCTATCTATGTTTATGTTTTGGTAGCATCTTCTGAACAATCGTTTACTATCACTGCATCATCTGCCGCGCCCCAATGATACACAGCCGGGCCCTTGTTAGCGTGCGTCTGCTTGTCAAACGCGCCTATACTATCAGCATATAGCTTTGACGCGGCTAGCTTATCCTTGTTGCTGGCCTTGTTGTCTGACATTATCTTGAGCCAATAGGCCTGCAGGTCCTGCACAGCCAGGACGGCTACAGCCGCGCCCTGCTGCTTTAGCAGCGCCGCACATTCTTCCAGCGTCTGCGGCTGGGTGACTATTGCCGGAGGTCTGCCTCTTGTTGGTGTATTTGTGTTACTTAATAAACTTTTAATCTTAAACATCACATCACACTTTTGTTACAACCCCTATATAACATATTATTAATATCAATCACAACAGATTTTGTAAACATCAATAATATAAATACAATCAATAATCTTTATTTGCAAGAATCCAACAATAAAAAAGATTGACAAATAAAAACTGTCAATCATCAATAAAATTATATTAATTATCTTGTTTTGAATTATATACCCTAAAAAATGCTATTAAGTCAATGATACATTATTATATTTTTGTGAACGCTGTCAATCTATTATAAATATTGCTGAATAAAGAAGAACGGCCGCCGCTGAACATCTGCCAGCGTGCGGCCGTTGCTATCCTCTTATTATAATGCTGTTTTAGCCCTGCGTATCATCTGCGGGGCTGCTGCCGTCATCTGCTGGCGGCGCTGGAAACGTCAGAACGGCGCGCCCTGCGTCATCTACAAACGCCAGGCGAACGCCGCAGGTCTGCGCCAGCTTAACCAAATCATTAATAGCCCAGCTGTTACGGCTCAATTTGTTCCGCACGGCGGGGACCGTCATCCCCAGGCCGTCAGCCAATGCCTGCGAACTCATGCAGCGCATAGCAATTAGCCCCTTGATTATAGCTTTACTGTTATCCATGTTTTACACCTCCATTATTTGTTGTCTACATTATACCGCATAGCGGTGCGATTGTCACCAAAAAAAATAAAAAATAATCAAAAAAGGTATCGACAAGCATAATCAATGACATTATAATATAACTGTAATCAAGATACAGATACCGAATAACGGTATACATTCAAGGAGGAACAAAAAATGACTAAACGCATGGAACAAACTCAAAACGCTAAAATGGTTCAGCTGGCGCTTTTCCGCGAATACGGCTTTCAGCCGAGTTTAAAAGACATTAAAATTTTGAACACCCGCGACTTTGACGAATTCCCGGGGCACGTCGAAGCACTCTACACGGTAATCAAAGGCCATTTCTACAATGTTTTTTTTGATGTTACCGGTGAAGCAACCGTTTACAAATATTAAGGAGGACGAAAAAATGAAAATTAAAAATCTGCGTATCAAACAACTTATGAAAGTTGCTAAGCTCATGAACCGCTACCCGGCATTAAGCGAGGCACAGCAGGAAGTCTATCAATACGCAACCAACATCGTATATCTGATTTTTTAAAGCTGACGGCGGCCCCGCTGGGGCCGTAAAGCTGCCAGGCAGAAGGTCCGAAGCCCTAGCCAACAGCCGAAAGGAGAGAATAAGAAAATGACTTTTGAAAAGTATAACGCTAACCCCGAAAATAAAAACATTGGTGATTGCTCAATTCGCGCAATCTGCACAGCCACCCCGTTAACCTACCAGCAGGCTAAAAAGCTGCTGGAAACAAAGGTATTTGAAAGCGGCGCTGCATGGAACACCGTGAAGAACATCACCGCCGCCCTGGCTGACCTGGGAATCAGCGTAGAGCGCGCCAGCCGTGAAACGGTTAACAGCTTTACAAAGCATTGCGATACCGGCGCTAGCTACGTTGTTTTTGTAGCAAAGCACGCCGTAGCCGTTGTTAACGGCGTTATCTATGATACATGGGACAGCAGCCGTCGTTTTGTAAAATTAGTTGCCAAAGTCAGCCGCGAGAAATTCGCCGAATTAAAAGCCAAATACAACCCGGAACCGAAAAAGGAGGAAAAGAAAATGGACTGGAGAAAGATTTTTGCCGCTTGTGAAACAATTGAGGAGTTAAAGAAGGCTTTTAAAAAGGCCTGCATGAGCTGCCACCCGGACAAAGGCGGCACGGCCGCAGAATTTAAGGCAATGAGCGCAGCGCACGACAAGCGCGCCGCCGAACTTGCCGAAAGCGAAAGCCGCCAGGAGTGGCAGCGCAACAAGAAAGCCGACGGCACGTATAAAACGGCCGCTGAAATCCTAGCCGAGCAGGCAGAATTTACCGAAATCCTGGCCGTGCTGATGGGCTTGAAGGGCCTTGAAATCGAAATCTGCGGTAGTTGGCTATGGATTGGCGGCGAAACGAAAGCCGTCAAGGACGTTTTGAAGGAAGCCGGCTGCAAGTGGGCCAGCAAGAAGAAGCTTTGGTACTGGCACGCCGGGGAATGGGTGAAGAAGGTCCGCCGCACGTTGACCATGAATCAAATCCGTGACCTGCACGGCAGCGAGTTTTTACAATACCGCCCGGAAACGCCCTTGTTACAATAGCCGAAACGCCGCCCCGCGCGGCGTATACCGGGGACCGGCCGCCCCGGTACTGATGAGGCAGGCCAAAACTGAACCTTGAAATTTTAAAAGGAGGACATAAAAAATGAAGCGTGAAGAAGCGTTAAAATTGTTGCTGAAGATTGAAGAATTCCGGCAGCAACCGGCAATGCATAAAGCGGAACATGATTTTACATGCCGTATCATCGCCGCTATGATTGCAGAATCTGCAGGCTTTAAGAGCCGCAACGAATGGACCGCAGAAATCAAATCAGCAACTTAAACTATTCAGCCAACTACACCGGCAGGAAAGCCGCCGGTGTAGAATATTAATAGACAGAAACAATTTTAGGAGGAATCAACCATGTTAAAAGAAGTTAAAAACAACGTTTATAACGCCCTTTTTGTAGCCGCCGATGAAGAAGGCCGCCGCTATGCAGCTTTCGAAAGCGACTGGAACGGGGAATATTGGGAAGCGACCGCCTGCACGGAAAGCGGCGAGCTTATCAAAGGCGAAACCACTAAGCTTTACCCCGTTCACGTTTACCACGCTGGAACCGACGAATACGAAGAAGTGGGCTACGATGAAGAAGCGCCCCGCGTTCTGCTGCCTGGCTGGCGCGACTACCAGAAGTGCGGCTACAACGAAAGCTACACCCTGGCCCCCGCCGCTTACAGCGAAGCGAGCGACCGCGTTTACTTGATGCTGCCGGAAGGCGCTAGCGTTTACGCTGATGACGCAGGTTGTCCGGTGATTGATTATGACGGCTTTAAACAAGGCGACGTAATCAATCAGTACGACGGCAACGGCTGCCGCCCCTACATCATCGACAGCGACCGCCGCCGCGCATATCTGGAAGTTGTCGAACTGTAACCCCGAATCACCCGCCCGGCGAAAGCCGGGCTATTACGAAAGGAGGAAGAAATATGCGAATACAGCAATTAAAAAAGTTGCGCGTAATGGCCGAGCGAGCAAGATGCTTCTATGGTTGCGCTTGTTCAAACATAGAAGCAAGCGAATACTATGCCCCGTACTGGAAGCGCGACCCGCGCGAAAGTGAAAAGGCCGCACTGCATACCCAGGCAAGCAATTCCTGGTATGCTTGCCTTGCAATACTGGACAAGATAGATGCACGCTTATAAAAAACAAGCCCCGAGGCAAACGCCCCGGGGCTTTTCTGTATCCTGCAAACGCGAGCAGGCTATATATTTTGGGAACTGAAAAGTTTTGCAGGTATAATCCTAGGGCTGCCATGATTGGAACACGTGGCGGCCCTTTTCTGCGCGCGTGGCACATACTTTAGGGAAGCGAAAAGCAAAAAAGCCCGGCAGCACCGGGCTTTATAGCAAGCGTTTTCTTAATGTTTGGAAGCGGCAGCGCCGTGCGCCTGCCTTTACTTTTCTTGCTTCTGTTCCGCCCTGGCCTTTTGGAAACTGTTCGCGTTTATATCAATCCGAATCAATCCTTCTTGAATCGCCAGCATGAGCAAGCCGTCAATGAACGAGCGGCGGCGAAGCGCATACACCTGCGGGCTAATCTCATCAATTACGGAAATTTTGCGGACCGTCCAATGGTATACGTACCGATGTTGAATCGCCTTATAAGACTTGTCACCAAACCGCTGCCGAAACAGAAGAAGCGAACGTTCCATAACATCCAGCCATTTTTCCGGCTGGTAAACCAAAAACGCCTGCCCAAGATAAATACAACGGACCGCGGCAAGCGGCGTTACCGCTTGAATCGCGAGCCGTGCCGTAGAATCGCCGCCGGTCCTCATATCAAATTCCAAGCGTTCCGCCCTCTGCTGCATCCTGGCGGAAACAACCGCTTTACCAATCGCGTTTTTTGCAAAGAGTAAGCTTTCTGCATAATCTGCGGCTTCTGCGTAGTCCATTTTCTTTACCAGTCCACATCATCAAGCGGGTCTTTCCGTTCCTCTTTCGGAGGATACGGCGCTGTATTTTCCGCAATTCTGACACATTCCAAATGCTCCATCAGCAAGTAGCTTGCCTTAGAGTTTTTGCCGTTTCTGTCCACATATAAATCAGTCTGGAAGCGGCCGCCCACAATAACTTGCGAGCCTTTTGTAACAAAATTGCTGATATATTTAATCAGTCCAGGCACAAAGCAGCGGCAAGAAATGTAATCGTAAACGCGCTTATTATCTTTATCTCGATATTGGCGAGCACACTGTATTTCCAAAGTGCATACCTCTTTGCCGTTCTTCATAACTTTTGCATCCGGTTCAAATTTTACCCAGCCAAGTATCAAACAATTATTCAACATTATAAATTTTCACCTCAACCTTCGGAATATCACTATATTTTTTATAAACTGTAAGCTTAACAATCTGCTTATCATCCTTATAGACAATACCAGATATAGAATCAAGAATAATTTTTGCGACGTTATCAACATCCGGCTTTTTGATTGGCAGTTGCAAGCCGTTTAAAGCCTGCTCCTTGAATTTTTTTGACTTGCTGGCAGGAATACCCACGTCAGCTATTATCTCAACGCCCAGGGGCAATTCCGTAAGCGTCAGCCCTATATTTTGCATCGCTTCACTGGCTAACAGTTTGACGTAGGCTTTATAGTTGCGGCTTTTCTCCGGGTCGTATGCTTTTACAAATCCGCCATGAGTAGAAAAGCGAGGCCGTCCCTGCGCCGTCGGTTCGCCTGGAATCGTAAATGTTAATTTCATTTTTCTGCATCCTCATTGCTTTTCTGTACTGAATTGCCAGAATTAAGCTCATTTTGTAAATTGCGAAAAGCTTTAATGCTTTTGTTTGCAGCTGCGATTAAAGCACTATCAAGGCAAGGCCCCAGACTATATGTTTCTTCGTCCTCTTCCTTTGCCAGCTCCGCCATATATAAGCCAATCAGACTGTATACGGCAATGTCCTTCAAACTTTCAGCGATTTTATCGCCGTGAATATCGTGAGTATAAACAAAGGCGATATGCTTTGCCATATACGCTTTCAGCTCCTCAAACATTCCCTCTGCATCGTCGCTACGTCCGTTCAGAAGCGCGCCGCAGCGGAAATTAGCAAGCTCATCTGCGCCGGAGGAATACTGCTCATGCTTTTTCTTGAACAGTTCCTCCAATTCGTCAAGCTGGCTATACATAAATTCGCTTAACCCTTTATTCATATTTTTGTGCCTCCTTCACATAGTCAACATAATAGACATCCTTAAAATCTTCCGACACTTCTGCTTCTGCCTTAACCTGCGCTGCATCGGCGTTCTCAGCCTCAACGCAGGTTTGCAAGTCCATATCGGGAAAAGCGATACTCTTCCAGGTTACAAGATACTTCATTGTCTCGCTTCCCTTTCCTGTTTAATTGCCTCCAATATCGGCCGCTGAAATTCGCAGTCATCATCAAACTTAACCTTGCCGTCTTTGCCTCTGCGCATCTCCATTAACTGAAAATTCCAGTCAATGTCGCGTTCCATTTGTTCCAACATCCAATCCGGCATTTCATGGAGATTCTCCACCAATTCACTTTGGATAGCCGCCAGACTCTGCGTTGGGATTCTACGCACGGCATAGCGGAAAGCGAACAGCAGGACGTTTAATTTTTCATTTGTCATTTGTTACTCCTTTTATAAAAAGCGGCGGCGTGGGAATTCTCGCAACGCTTACTGCCATTCGGCAACCCAGCCAATCTTTCTGCCACAGTGAGGGCAATATTGATAATTTTCATCGCGGTCAATAAATCTAGCGCCGCATTCGTCACACGCATATTCCATCATCGGATAGTCGTATACAGAGCAACTTATTTCTGACACCCTTATTTCTTCCATTCTTCTCACCTCCTCGGCCATTTTTTGACGGCTTCCGGGTGCTTTGCTTTCATTCTTTGCACAAACAATTTTTTTAAACTGCACCACGCATATCTATTTCTTCTAAAAACAACATTTACGGCACGTCTAATCATTACTAAGCGTGGCAAGAATTCACTTCCTGGCGGTTTCAAATGTTTGTAGTCGTTTAGCTTATTGCCAATGGTTCTTTTCATAAATCTCACCTCAACTTTTTCAAGGGAGTTGTTGCGTTTTTTGCAATAGCTACAAGAGATTTTTGCAACATGTTGCAGTTTTCTCTTATAACTTGTACTCCACTCCTAACTCTTTTGCCACGGCTGGCAACGCAGCTTCCGCTTCTTCCTTGGTACGGAATACCCAGCCAACCTTATAAAACGCAAAATCAATGGGACTATCATCCCAAGTGTACCAAGTCACCATCCATGCGCCGGGAAGAAACGACCAGTATTTTTCGCCTTCCTTCGGCTGCCACGGCAACTTGATTATTTCGCATTCTCCCCTCAGCAATGCAAGAAAAGCAACATATACCGAAACAGGCGCAACAGGCATTTTTACATCATCGTTATGCTTAAACATTAGCACCCTGTCGTTGTCGAATTTGTAGAACCATTCCTCGTACCCCTTAATTTTAAACTCTTCGCCCAGCTCTACGCCGAGCATCTTTGCGATTTCCGGGATTAAATTTTTAGTCATTTACTCTTCCTCCTTTTCGATTTCCGCACGGATAACAGCCACCGCCTTGCGCAGATAATCAACATCACCTCTAAGCAGCCAGTATTCAAGTTCTGCGTTAACAGCCTTAATCAGTTTTTCTTGTTTATCCATTGTTCGTCCTCCTTGTTTATCTTTTTACTTCACGGATGGTAATCTTTGCTTCTATAAGTCCAAACTTGCTATCTTCTTGATAAGTGTAAGTTTCCGCCTGTTCATCAGCTCTCATAGGACGATAAAGCACCCACATATTGTCATTTTTCCATGTAACAAGTTGCAACTTCTGATTGTCTGGCAAGATGATAGTTGCGCTACCACCTACTTTTTTAGCAATAACACTACCGGTGCTTTTGATATTATTATTCGCGCTGGCAGCTTCAACGGCGGCTCTGCTTTTGGCATTGTTAGCTTCAATTTCTTCTGCCGTTTCACCGCACCCCACAATCAATATCGCTGTGCCTATAAGCGATAAACAAAAAACTTTTAAGGTCGCCATTCGTTTCTGGTGTCGCCAATATTGGCGAACTTCTTCTTTATTCATCATGTTCTTCAACCTCCTTCAATCTTTCACCGATAGCACGCGCCACATTGACAGTAACGCCGTTACCAGCTTGTTTATACAGTTGCGTATCGCTTATGCCGGCCGCTTTCGCTTTGTCAAAGTATTCATCGGGGAAACCTTGCAAGCGCCAGCACTCACGTGGAGTTAAGCGTCTGATACGGATATTCCCATCAAGCAGCGCTACGCCGTGTCTGTCCTGCGCTGTTAAAGTAAAACTAGGCTCGCCAGGCTCTTTTATTCGTCTGCCGTTCTGCCGTTTCTCTTCTCGGTCTGGCGTTAGCACTGCGCAGCAGGTCTGCTTACGTGTTAAATTGTCTCTGCAACCAGTGTCAATGGTCGGAGCTACATCAATCTGCTTTTGCAGTTTCTGTCCTCTGATACTCATGCAGGCAACAGTGTTGCCGTTATGTCTGCTGATGCCTTTATAATCACGTGCAGCACACGTTGCAGCTATGCCTGTTTTATTTTCGGCAATTTTCAAGCCACACACACCGCCTGTCGAACCATAAGGCTTTAGCACTTTCACAGCGTACAAGCCTGTTTTCCCACCTTGCCCGCCGCTTTCACCTTTTAGCGTTCTTGCTAATCCGTCGCTTTCATAGATTCTTTGAGCATCAGCAACGCCCTGTGTTATCTCTTTGAGTTCGCAAGGATTCTCGCCGTCTGTTCCTTTGAGAGGAAATACTTCTCGTCCACGGATGTTTCCAAGATATCCGACAATGAACACGCGCTCCCTGTTTTGGGGAACACCGTAGTCTTTGCTGTTGAGAGTGTCCCATTGGAGAGAATACCCGTACCCCCCCACTTCAAGCAGCAGCCGCGCGAAGTCAAATCCGTTTCCAATGCTAAGTAAATTTTTAACATTTTCAACGAGTAGCCATCGGGGTCTATCTTCTTGCCTACGGCCGGCAAGCAGTCGCATAATTTCGTAAAACAATCCGCTTCGCTCACCTTCTTGCAGGCCTTTTTGCTTGCCTGCGACGCTGATGTCCTGGCATGGGAAGCCGAAGCACCAGAGGTCTGCGTCGGGTATGTCATAAGTTCTAACTGTTCGTACATCGCGGCTTTCCCACTCTCCTTCCGTATCGTACATAGCTTTATACGCCGTTCGTGCGTACTTATCAAACTCGCAGAAGCCGACGCATTTATGCCCGGCTTGCTCTAAGCCTAAGCGTATACCGCCTATTCCTGCGAAAAAATCTACAAAGTTCATTTCTGCCTCTCCCTCGCTCCGCACTTCTGCGGCGTATTCTCACACCGCTTGCACGGCCTGTCACACTCACAACAGCAGATGTGCAGCAGAGTGCTTATCACGCAGTCCGGCGTGACTGCCCTGCAATAGTATTTAGGCTTTAAGCGTGCTTCTAGTGCGCTAGTAGTTTCATCCTGCTGCGTAATGGTTTCCGGCGGTTTCGGTGTACCCGTCAGTTCCTTTACCTTTGCTTTACATCTCAGCAGGCCACAAGATTTTTCCTTGCCTTTCTTAAACTCCCAGATGGTCACTTTTTTTGTTTTGCCACAATCGCAACGCACCAAGAAGTAAGCTGAACCCCTATCCTGGTAGCCTAAATACTTCTCAACCGTCAGCGTGCCAAATTTCACGCCAACCCATGCCGTCCAATTATTCACGCTAGCACCTCCAAAGTAAGCGTATCGCCACATTTCAGCAGCTTACTTTTACAAGGCTCATTATGCTTGCGACTGTACGTAAAGTCGTTCATGTAGCATTGCAGGATACGGAATTGATTGTCAATAGCGTTATCATTCAAGCCAATCTGCCGGCCGTATTCAAACACTGCTTTATCCTGCGGCATATACGGCATAATGAGCCGGTGTTCCGTCAGCTTTGCCGCCGTCCATTTCAGCAGCATACTGTTCAGCCTATCAGCAAGCGGCTTACCGTCGGCCAGCTTCTCCATGTTGCAACGGTTGATATTCTCCTGCACATGAGCTTCTTCTGCCTGCTTCAAAGCAGCCTGCATCAGCGCCGGGCTGATTATATTCACGTTAAGGCCGTTCGCACCGGTCAAGGTAAGCGCAATCTGCTCTGCTTTCTCCCACCGGTCAAGGCCTATATTTTGCTGGTTGAAAATTCCTGCCCAAAGATTGACGGTTTCCGACAAAATGCGTTTAGCTTCTTCCAGGCGGTCAAAGCCTGGGCGCATATCCTGCGGCATCCGCTTGCCCGCCTGCTGCAGTTTAACAATCGTTTGGGCTATCCTCTGTTGTGTCAGCATTCTTTTCCTCGCCTCCGTACAATTCGCTTACTAAGTCCATACTGGAATATCCGGCACCTGTGTTCTGCTTCTTGTTGTTGCCGCTGACGTAGTTTCTTGCTACGGTCTGCACATACGCAAAGTTTCTTGCGCCGTGCTCAACCGCTGCCAATATTCCCTGTTCAATGGCAGCCTCGCCAACCTCACCTAACAAGGCTTGCAGTTTTTCTCCGACGATTGGAGTAAGCGGCATAATGTTTTTCTCCCACAAGGCAAAAATTTCAGTATGCGTTTTTTCCTCGTCATCGTCTTTTCTTTTAGGATGATGATAATCATCCTTTTCTTTATCTCTATACTCTATACTCTTATCTCTAATCTCTGTCGGACATTTTGTCCCTTTTTCCGGGGACATTTTGTCCCCACTTTTCGGGACATTTTGTCCTTTTTTATTTTGCCGTTGTGTCTTTTTCTTCGTCGCTGATTCTGACGCACTGCCACTACCGGTCATGTTAGCAACCTCCGGCAAGTAGCTTTCGCCTTTATCGTTCTTCTCAATAAGGCCAATTTGTTCAAATAAAGCAAGCGCACTTTCGACGATTTCAATATCAAATTGCGTCTGTTTAGCGATTGATTCAGCAGTATGCTGAATAGTCATTTTGCCGACCTGCCGTACAAGTACGCCGTCAGTTTTCAGCGATTTCAAGCACAGTTTAAGGTACAAGAGTACGTATTTTTCGCCGGTTTCCTGGTCCTCTAGCCACTCAACAACATCACTTTCAAAGAAGTTTTCGTTGAGCTTTAACCAATAATACCTGCCAGCCATGTTTTACTCCTCAAAGTATGTCGGTACTTCGTACACCATTTTATTGTTCTTCCGGTATACTTTGATTCTTCCGTCCTTCTTGCAGAACTTCAAAAATCTATACCAGCGTTTCGGATTGCTTTTTCTATGCGAATACATAGAAATAAAATGAAGTCCCACAGCTCCCTTGATAAGCTCAAAGAATAAGTCGAAAGCATCCGGCTTTGCTTCTTCTAAATCGTCCGCAAATTTGTTGCTGTAGCCAAAGTGTCCTTCGCCTACAAGAACTATTGCTTTGCTTTTTTCGCACGGTGTCGCTTTTACATTCAACATTTTGTCCCACCCCTTTCAAATTTTTAGGGGACATTTTGTCCCAAAGTTGGGGGACATTTTGTCCCCGCTTTTCGGGACATTTTGTCCCCGATGTTTTTTTATTATTTCATGCTTGCTTCAATTTCTTCTGCCGTGAAGATTTCACCGGTAACAGTATCAACCTTGCCGCCCTCTGTAAGCTCCTGCGCTTGCTCTGTAGCGTTCTCTGCGTCAACGTCGATGTATTCAGCCTCGCCGGTTTCTTCGTTGAGCACAGCGGCTTTTCCGTCACTCTCTAACGCTTCCTGCATCTCGATAGACATAGGCGCGTAAGTTTTCATGATAGAGAGAAGAACGGTTTTGCAAGCCATAGCATCAAAATCAGACTGCCACGGGCCACTATTAAATGCTTTGCTGAACCGTTTGGCATGAGCGATAACTTCTTCCTTAGTCCAGTATGCGGTCTTGCTGAAGCCGTTAATGGTTTCAAATCTTGCGAAGTAGCCTACAATATTATCGGAAGCTTTTTCGCCCGGCGTATATGCCTCAGTGAATCTGTTCCAATCTCTGATTTCGCCCTCGTACACCGGCGTCATAATGATGTGCTTCATCTTGCCAGTGCGCATTGCGAGTTCGATTACGCCTTTATAGCCAATCTGGAATTGCGCGCTTCCTTTATAGGGAACAATCCACGCTTTACCCAAGGACGGGTTAATAGGCAGGTCCAGGCTTGCAGCCGTCGCAGCAGCAGCCAAGATTGTTTTCGGGTTTGCCGTTGCCAGCAATTTATTATTGTTGGTCAGTGTCAGCAGGCTAGAGAGAAAGCCCGCACTCTTCTTGCCTAACATCTTCTCAAAACGTTGCTGAACACTTTGAGAACCAATCATCACACCCAATGCGGAAGGTGCTTTGCTAGCGGTAGTTGTTGCCGCTACATTTCTTTTTGCAATACCGTTTACTGTTGCCATTATTCTTTATCTCCTTTAAATATTCTTAACTTCAAACAATCTTTTTCACTGTCATACAGAATTTCTTCCAGCGACAAGTCCAATGCTTGTGCCAATTTTATACGTGTACTCAATGCAATATTTTTAACTACGCCACATTCGTATGAGCTGATAGTTGGCTTTTCTAAACCGACCATTTTAGCAACATCACCTTGCAGCAGACTTAATTTCTTCCGTTTATGGAAGAAGATTAAGCCTAATTCTTCTTGCTCTGTAAGGCTCATTTTAACGTAAACCTCATACTAGGCTTGCCAACCTTAGCATACTTTGCATATACATCCGGCAGGTCTTTTTTCAGTGCCTTATCATCCAGAGTTACTCTTGCGGCAGTCTGTTTATAAGTGATTTTTCTATCCATAAACACGCCGCTTTCACTGCCGTTAAGCATGAGCTTTAACGCATTCTGCGCCTGGGCTAACTGCTCTAGCAGCACTTTTTTTGTTGCGTTCAATCCGTCAATACACTTTATGTATTGTTCTGCCGCACTCGGCAGTGCGATACTGTCAACCGCTAACTTATCCTTGTTCATCTTGTCAATGGTTGCGGCGGTGCTTTCGCTGCCGTCGACCTCCGGCGGGATATTGCTTTCGAGATTACTCCAAAATACAATAGCTTGCGTTCTCATATCTTCAATAAATTCATCGTTGCGCGGAATTTCTTTCCACACAAAATGGTTGCCACCGATAAGACAAGCGATGTACCACTTCTCGCAGCCGGTAATCATCATGTACCATTGACACTGGCAATAGTAACTGTCTGGCAGCTCGTCACCGTCCCAATCTTTCGACTTAAAGCCGTTCGCAGTCTTACATTCAAGGCCTGCGTTCTCGCCTACCACAAGGCGGTCAACGTTCGCAAGCATGAATTCGTATGATTCATCTTGCAATGTGCCGCATTTGCGAACCTTTTTACCGGTCAGCTCACAGAATCTGTCAGCTACAACCTGCTCAAGCACCGTACCCCAATAAACAAATTCGTTGTTAGAGAGGTCTTCCGGCTCAACGTCACCATGCTTTTCAGCATAGAGTGCGTAAGCACTCTTCCAGGGATTCAGTCCCATGATGCAGGCAATATCGCTGCCGCCGATACCGCTATTGCGGACGCGTTCCCACGCCACGCGGTCAGCGGCCTGCTCAACTGTCATAATTAATTTGCCCTTCATTTTTCTATTTTCCCTACTTTCCCACTTTTCTCTATATCTTCCAACATACGTTTCGCGGAGAGAGTTGTCATATACGTAATATCTTCGTCGGTCAACGCTCCCACGATGCGATACATCACATCTTTAGCGAGGTTCGGTACGTTGTAATTTTGCTCTGCAATTTTTACAGCACTCCACAGGTGAACTACTGTAGCCGCCGCCATAACCTCAAAGGCCTTGGGGTTATTTTTGATAACCGATACGCTTATTCCAAGAAGCGCTTTTATAAGGTATTCATCGACCTTATTCATATCGCCTTTTTTGCATTGTGGTTAGCGGCAAGCACTACGCCGCCATTGCGGACGAAATCTTTAACCGCCAGCTCGAATTCGTTGTTCATAAAATCAATCTCCTTTCAAAAATAAAATTAAATTTCTTTATACAAAGGGATAACAATTTGTTGTCCCGCTTGTAACTCTTTACCTATAAGATTGTTATGCTTGCGAATATCAAACATCAGCTCGCGACAATCTCTGTACTTGTCCTGCTCTTTCATATGAGCATTTGCAATATCCCACACTGTTTCCCCCTCGCTTACATAGTAAGCAACCAGGGTTCTGCTATAACTAGGGAACAAAAAACCATGTGCTCTAATGGCCAGCTTTGCAGCGCTGCCACCAGTCAGAAAGATAAGACCGGCAAGCAGCATGACAGTGATGACAAACGCTTTCACTAAGCCTTTAGTAGTCTTTCTCATTTTCCCCATCCTTTCATAACAACCTTGCGCCAGCACTCGCCACCGCCGCACACGGTAACAAGCAGGCCGCTTTCCTTATCTACTACTTTAGAGAAGTTCATGTGCGACAAGTCTTTGCCGCACACAGCGCATTTTCTCTTCTTCCTGCTCATTCGTACCTCCATACTTCTGCCTCTAAGTCAGCAGGTTCAATACCCATGTACTCAGCAAACTTTGCCGGGCTGATATGATAAGCCCAACTCTTTTTACTGCTGGCGTGAGTAGCCACGCCGAACGGTAACGCGCCACTACGCAGGCCCATACGCACAAACATCTCGCTTTTCTGCATGAGCCGTGCCGCCGTTTTAATAGGAACGTTTCCAAGCATTTTTATTTCCTCCTTTTCATAAAGCGCATTGCCGTTTCGTAGCGTTTTTCAGCTCTTTCAATAGCTTCTGCGCGTTCTTTCTTTTTAGCTTTTTCTTCCAGCGTGTCACACCGGATTGCGCCCATGATTCTTTTCAAATCTTTGTCGGGCCTACTATTCAAAGCACACCTCCTGCCCGCGCCGACGCTAGGCGCGGGGCTTGTTTCTATTTCAGCCCTACTGGCCGACTACCTTAGACTGCTGATATACATTCATAGCAGCTTGCAAGCCCTGCATATAGCTCATAGCCAAAAGCAGGCTATCCGGCTTGCATTTTTTTACATCCTTAATCATGCGCTTATCCTCCGCACTGATTGTAGTTTGTTTTTCTTCCATAGTTCTCACCTCCTGCGGTAACTCTATATTTTCAATATTGTTTATATAGATAGTATACACCGCGTTTCCAGTAAAGTCAATATAGTTTTTAATGTTTTTCTATTATTGATTTTATCGAGTATGCGTAGTATAATATATAGAAAGAAAGGAGTGAAAATGTAATGAGCATATGCAGGCGACTGATTGAATTAAGAAGTACACTTAATCTCAATCAAACAGACTTTGCAGCGCGTATCAATCGAAAACAAGGAACATATTCCGCTTATGAGAAAGAGGAAGATAAGGTTCCGGAACGAGCTATAATTGATATATGTAGAGTGTTCCATGTTAACGAGCAATGGTTGCGCACCGGCGACGGAGAAATGTTCAGTAAAGAACCGCCCGCCAAAGAGCCGGACAACTTAGCTTTTGAGCTAGGGAAACTACTGCGAAGTGATGATGAGTTTTCTAAAACTCTTATCCTTGAATATCTGAAATTGCCGCCAGAGATGAAAAAACTGATGCGCGATTTCGTGCATCAGTTAGCGGAAAAAGACAGTAAAAGCAAATAGGAAGAAAGGAAGTGTGACAATTGACCGTTTTAAAATTAGCTGATGTGGAGCTTCTTAGATTTAAGAAAGGAGATGAAGTATTCCGTGTAGAGATTAGCCTCGCCCGTCCATCATACTCTTATTTAGAAGTCATCATGCGCTTTAGCCGTGGATATAAAGTTGAATGGTCGCGCATCGCATTTGATATTTCACTACTTAAATATTCAAAGGTTAGTTTGGAACAGAAAATTCTCTTTTACATTGAGGAGCTTTTCGAGCCTGTTCATCAGAGAAAAGTTATCCCCTTCGAGTTTAAAGATTTGAATATTGACACAAACTGGGTAAAAGATTCATTTTTTTATAAAGAGGGAGAACTTTTTAATCCAGAGTTCCTAGTCGATACTGAAGATTTAAGCGCAACGCCTAGTGACATGTTTGATAGATACAGCAAATAACCGGCAAATAAAAAAATCCCCCGTACCATCCGCGGTACGGGGGATTTTGCTATGCCTTTTAAATTAGTGCAGCAAATAAAAAATCAATCTTCGTTTACAAGTCCAAGGATAAAGCTGTATATGACAGCCAGCGTTTCTTCATCTTTCACTTCCCGCAATATACCGATTATCCTACTCAATAAAACCTGCATTGTGCCCTCCATTCAAATTAAAGCAGGCCTACAACACTAAGAACCTATTTATATTCTACCACTAAGCTCGCTCATTATAAAGAGTTTTAGGAAAGATAATTATTTGAATTGCAGTTTGCATTTAAATGTGCTATTATTAAATCAAATAAAGACAGAAAGTGAGGTGGTTAACATGGTTGACAGTGACATAATAAGCCTACAGATTAAGAACCTCTATCAAACAATTTTCGCTGTGCCATTGGCGCAAGGCGTGACATGGGCAGTCTAAAAAGCTGCCCATTATTTTTTTATTACAAAGGAGAGTGCTTATAATGAGATTTAATCCAATAGAGTTTTTCTATGAGTTGCTTAACGGAAATCCTTATCTTATTGGTGTGCTAATCTTTACCGTGTGTATATCTCTTATTCCTAATTCGTTATGCGAAACTATATTAGAACTGCCCCAAAAAATAAAAACGATGTTTTCAAAGAAACATGTTGACGCACCAATTCAACAGACTAAACAAAATTACGACTTTGTTCCGTCTGACGATAATTATTTTACTTTCAAAGGCAGAATAGGAAGAAAAGTTTTTATTAAAAGAACCGCTATTGCATATTTAGGAATTATTCTGGTAGCGGTATTCTTTTCGTGGTTAGCAGGTTCAACAAGTGAACTAGAAAAAGTTTCTCTATATAGCGCATTAATGCTTGTCTTTATAATCCCTTTTACACTCTTCTTATACGCCAACACAAACAGACGCTTTCATGATATTGATAAAAGTTCAAGATGGACATTAGCAATGTTCCTTGCAAGCAACACTGTTGCGCTGTTCTACTTTCTTCTACTGCTCTATTTGTTTTGTAAAAAAGGCAATCCCGGTGCAAACGAATATGGTCCGAATCCATTGCAGCAATAACCAACGATATTTTCAAATAAAAACAACAATAGCCCACGCCGTACACGTGAGCTATTGTTGCTGTTGATTTTGCCGAATCATAAACACAATTTTAAAAGGAGGTTTGTCTTGCATGAAAAAAATCTGGAAAACATGGAAACCTAGAAAAAAGGAGAAAGAAGGGAATCAAGAATTGCACTTCATTCAACACCCCGAAAAATGAAAGTACAAAGTGCTTGCATATGTGCCCACGGAAACTGCGCCGTCTACTGCGCCTACACCGGACCGCACAGCCGCCCCGAACACCTACTTATATTATATCATGATAATATGTTTAATTTGTGAATAATAACTTCATATAAGCGCTTAAAGAGTTTATACACATGTTATCCACAACTGTTGCAAAAAATGCAACAACTGAAAAAGGAAGGAGCTGCTAAGCATGAAATTACCTAACGGCTATGGTTCTGTTACAAAGCTGACCGGGAACCGGCGGCGGCCGTATATGGTCCGCATCACAACGGGCTTTACAAATGACGGCCGCCAGCTTATGAAAATACTAGGCTACTATGCAAAGCGCACAGAAGCACTTAACGCCCTGGCTGAATACAATCAATCACCCTATGACGTGGAAAGCATGGGTTTGACATTTGCCCAGGTACACGAGAGATGGGAAGCTGCAACCTATGTTGACGGCAAGGAACAATCCAACCAATATAAGGCAGCATATAAGCGCTGCGCGCCGCTATGGGATATACCATTCAAGAATATTAAGACAGCGCAATTTCAGCAGATAATTAATGACTGCGACAAAGGCTACGCCACCAAGAAGGCAATCCGAATCGTATGTAATCTGATGGCCAAATATGCGCTTGCTAATGATATTATAGTAAAGAATTATGTTGAGCTTACCAGCCTGCCGCCGCAGGTTGAGAGCAGAATACATAATCCGCTGACACAAAAGGAGCTTGCTATATTATGGGAGAACAGCCAGGATATAAAAGTGCAAGCTGTGCTTATCCTCTGTTATACCGGCATGCGTCCTACCGAGCTAGTGAAAGTTGAGAAAGCGGACGTTGACTTTGAAAATAAATTCTTCGTTGGCGGCATGAAAACCGCGGCAGGCCGTGGCAGGAAAATTCCTATTGCTGATAAAATCTTCGACTTCTTCAAGGCTGCTTGCAACCGCAGCACCGGCAAATACATCTTCTCTGATGAGCGGGGAAAGAATATATCCTATGACGCGTACCGCAGCAGATACTGGGAACCGGTAATGAACATGTTTAAGATGGACCACTTGCCCGGCGACGGCCGCCACACCTGCGCAAGCCTACTTGACGATAAGGACGTAAACGTAAAAATCAAGAAATTAATTCTAGGGCACGCCAGCTCCGATGTAACGGAAAGGGTTTACACTCATAAGACGTTAGAACAGCTATTAGAGGCTATAAATTTGATATAAGTTTGTTACATACGTGTTACATATGTGTTACATACCCGTTACATACGCAGTTGATTTTCCATGAGCCGTAGACACTTTAGACATAATAGCAGAAGTATAGAAAAAGCCCGCAACCTGCATGGTTACGGGCTTTTCTTGCGATTTGTGATTGATTGAGATAGCCTTCTCTATTAACGTTTGGAGAACTGGCTAGCTTTACGAGCTTTCTTCAAGCCGTATTTACGACGTTCTTTTTCGCGCGGGTCGCGAGTCAGGAAGCCTGCTTTTTTCAGAGCAGGACGGAATTCAGCGTCAACCTTCAGCAGAGCGCGAGCAATGCCGTGACGGATAGCACCAGCTTGGCCAGAAATGCCGCCGCCGTTTACGTTAACGAGTACGTCATATTTGCCTTTGGTTTCGGTAACTTCGAGCGGTTGGTTAACAATCAGCTCTAAGGTTTTCAGACCAAAGTATTTGTTCAATTCACGGTCGTTGATAACGATGTTGCCTTCACCCGGAACCAGGCGAACGCGAGCAACAGAAGATTTACGACGACCAGTTGCGTTATAAGTAACTACTGCCATTTATTTGTTCCCTCCCGGATATTATCTAACGTTGATTTCCATTACTTCAGGTTTTTGAGCTGCATGCGGATGTTCGCTGCCAGCATATACATGAAGTTTGGAGAAAATTTGAGCGCCGAGGCTGTTGTGCGGAATCATGCCTTTAACAGCGAGCTCTACCATTCTTACAGGGTTTTTCTTCAGCATGTCGCCAGCTTTTACATAGCTGTCGCCGCCGAGATAACCGGAATGACGGAAATAGATTTTGTGAGTCAGTTTTTTGCCGGTCAGAACAACCTTATCTGCATTGATAATGATTACGTGATCACCGGTGTCCATGTGCGGGGTAAAGGTCGGTTTGTGTTTACCGCGCAGGACTTTTGCAACCTCTGCAGCCAGGCGGCCCAGAGTTTTATCAGCTGCGTCAACAACGTACCATTTGTGTTCGATGTTAGACGGATTAGCCATAAAAGATTTCATCGCTTGTGTCCCTCCTAGATATTTTCCAAATATACAGTTCGTTGCGATCTTCTCACCGTATTTCGGGGCTAGTGAAATCAAGCGGAAAATCACGTAGATATATTATACGCAACTTAAGAGTTTAAGTCAAGTATTTTTGTTAAAATTTTAGCATTTTCCCAGAGTTTTTCCCTTAAAGCTGCGGATACTCCCGATACCCGACCTCCGCCAGGTATAACCCCTGTGCCGGAGCAGGCTCGTTCAGGAATTCACAGCGCTGTGCCGTCAGCTCGGCGGCAAACTCCTGCACTGTGCGCTTGCCCATTCCCACCTGTACCAGGGACCAGACTATGTTGCGTACCATGTGATACAAAAAGCCGTCACCGCTGATGCGGAAAAGAATCTCTTCTCCCTGCTGCTGCCACTTGGCAGCATAAATTGTTTTTATCGGCGAAGTATCAACACTGCCGCTGCTGCGGAAGGCACTGAAATCATGCGTTCCCAGCAGCAGCTCCGCCGCTTCGTTCATGGCCTTCACCTCAAGCTGCTGACGCAGCTGCCAGGCATAACGCACCATAAAGGGATTGACGTGCTCATTGACAAGCAGCTTGTAATGATACGTCTTCCACTGTGCGCTGAAGCGCGCGTGGAAGCCTTCCGGCATCTCTTCGGCGCTCACCACCACGATATCCTCCGGCAGCAGGCTTGCCGCCGCACGCACCAGATTAGCACAGGGAATGCGTCCGTTCGTAGTAAAGGTCACTGTCTGCGCCAAAGCATGTACACCAGCATCCGTACGTCCGCTGCCCGCGGTTACTACAGGCTCGCCGCAAAGCATAGACAACGCTTCTTCCAGAACATTTTGCACCGTCTGCACGTTCTTCTGCTTCTGAAAGCCATGATAGGCACTGCCGTCATAGGCTACAACCAGCTTTATTGTACGCATACGTTCCCCCAGCGCAGTACTGCGAGGCCAACCGCCAGTATAATAATCAAAGCAAAGGCCAGGTAATCGCGGCCGGCATATGCCAGCTCATGCATGCGCGTACGTCCTTCACCGCCGCGATAGCAGCGTGCTTCCATAGCAACAGCCAATTCATCGGCACGACGGAAGGCACTGATAAACAGCGGCACCAGCAAAGGCAGCATATTTTTCATTCTCTGGAAGATATTACCGCTGGCAAAATCAGCTCCGCGAGAGGTCTGTGCCTTCATAATGCGGTCTGTTTCATCCAATAATGTAGGAATAAAGCGCAAAGCAATGGTCATCATCATAGCCAGCTCATGCGCCGAAACACCCAGCTTTTTGAACGGACGCAGCAGATTTTCAATACCGTCTGTCAGTACAATCGGTGATGTCGTAAAGGTCAGCACCGAAGAAAACAACAGCAGCAGAATCAGGCGAACTGCCATCTTTACGCCCATGTCGATACCTTCGGCAGTTACGCTCAAAAACTTCCAGGTAAAGACAATATGCTCGCCGGGAGCAGTAAACATATGAATCAGCATCGTAAGAATAACGATAATCCAGATAGGCTTCAAGGATTTAAAGACAAGCATCCACGGTACTCTTGAAATAAGAATCACCACAGCTGCAAAGGCAGTCAGGATACCATAAGCCAACGGCGTTACCGCAAAGAAAATAGCAATGATATAAATCAAGGTAGCCAACAGCTTAGTACGCGGATCAAGCTTATGGATAAAGGAGTTACCGGGGAAATATTGTCCTAAGGTTATATCTGTCAGCATTATTTCCACCCCTTTGCTTGCTTAATCGCCTTAACCAGGCTCATATCGTCTTTAATATTCTCTTTCACGGCCAGGCCGTTTTTGCGCAGCAAATCCGCCAGCTTGTAAACCTGCGGCACATCTACGCCAACCTTAACCAGCTCATCGGCATGCTGCTTGAAAATATCTGCGGGAGTACCGTCGAACAACACCTTGCCGGCGTTGATAACCAGCAGGCGGTCAGCATATTTTACTGCCTCCTCCATGCTGTGCGTTACCAGCACAATGGCAATGCCACGGCTTTTGTGCAGCGACATGATTTCCTTGAATACTGCATTACGGCTGCGTGGGTCCAGGCCTGCGGAAGGCTCGTCCAAAACCAGATAATTCGGGTTCATCGCAACTACGCCGGCAATAGCTACACGGCGCATCTGGCCGCCGCTCAGCTGAAACGGAGAGCGCTGCGCATAGGTATCATAATCCAGACCGACGAAGGCCATAGCCTCACGCACCTGCTTTTCTACCTCATCCTCGGCAAAGCCTTTATTACGCGGACCGAAAGCGATATCCTCAAAAACAGTTTCCGCAAACAGCTGATGCTCGGGATACTGGAATACCATGCCTACCTGCTGGCGTGCAGTCTTGGCCTCTGCACCCTTAGCAGTAATATCAATGTCATCAATGCTTGCGCTGCCCTTATCCGGCTTCAGCAAGCCGTTTAAATGCTGTACTAAGGTAGATTTGCCGCTGCCTGTGTGTCCTATAATGGCAACTATTTCTCCTTTGGAAATCTCCAGCGACACATCATTGAGTGCCAGGCGTTCAAACGGCGTACCCTTGGAATATGTATGATATATATTAGAAAGTTTTATTGACATAATGCCTGCGCCAGCTCCTCATCTGTAATAATATCCTGCGGCAGCTTTACACCGCTTTTGCGCAGCTCGCTGGCTACCTTCGCTGCCAGCGGAGCCTCCAGTCCCAAGGCCTCCAGCTCATCAACTCTGCTGAAAACCTCACGCGGAGTACCCATAAATCTAATATGACCTTTTTCCATAACAACTACGCGGTCAGCAGCCAGAGCTTCCACCATGTAATGCGTAATATAAACTATGGTCATCTTTTTTTCTTCATTAAGCTTGCGTACAGTGCCCACGATCTCCTTGCGTCCCTGCGGGTCAAGCATCGCTGTAGGCTCGTCCAGCACAATGCATTCCGGCTGCAGCGCCAGAATACCTGCTATAGCCACACGCTGCTTCTGGCCGCCGCTCAAAAGATGCGGTGCATGCTTGGCATATTCCGTCATGCCTACAGCAGCTAATGAATCTGCTACACGCTGCGGTATTTCCGGTCCCGGTACGCCGATATTTTCCGGACCGAAGGCCACATCCTCTTCGACAATCGCAGCAACTATCTGGTTGTCTGGATTTTGGAACACCATGCCCACCTTTTGGCGGATATCCCACATTTTGTTTTCATCTTCAGTATCCATGCCATCTACCAGCACAGTGCCGTCAGTCGGCAGCAGCAAAGCGTTCAAATGACGTGCCAGCGTAGATTTACCGCTGCCGTTAGCGCCGATAACAGCAACAAATTCGCCCTGCTTAATCTCCAGGCTTACGCCGTCCAGTGCCCTTACCTCGTTGCCATCAGCATCTGTATAGTAATGCTTCAAATTCTTTATACTAATCACAACAGTGCCTCCATCATAAATTCGTGTACTTACTAATTATATACGTGATAAAAAGATTAGTCAACCTTCTTTTATTGCAAGGTTAACCATAATGCTAAAAAAGTAAACCATAAACGCTAAAGCACGTTTACGGCTTATTTTTTACTTAAATAAAAGCATCAGTCCGCCTATGGTCGGCATACTGAGAACAATATAACGCAAAGTATTGCGCGACGCCAGACGCGTAAGCTTAGCACCCAAATATGCGCCGATAGTCAGTCCCCCCAAGGTCTGAAGAAAAATATAAAAATCAAGGTGACCATTGACTAAATATCCTAAACCGCCGGAAACCGAAATCGGCAAAATAACCAGCATCGTTGTACCGATGGCATGATAAAGCGATACACCAAAAAACAGCATCAGGCTTATCTGGATAAAAGCTGTCGCACCGATACCGAAGGCTCCGCTCAAAAAACCTGTAACTACACCGATTGTCAGCGCATGTGCATAAAAGCTTGCGCCCTCTGCTTTCGATGCATGCTTTGCCACAAAGCTGTCCAGCATATCCTTACGGAAAAGAATAAAGTAAAGCAATACCGATGATGCAAGCATCAAGGCTGCTGTCATTTTTGATAAAATATCTCCCGGCAAGGCATCAGAAATACGTGCGCCGGCAAACGCTCCCAGCATACCGGCACCGCCGGTTGTCAGCCCAAGGCGCAACAGTACATCACCTTCACGAAAATGGCTTACGGCACCGGAAAGCATCGTAAATGACATGGCAGCCAGCGCAACACCAAGCGCAGTATGAATCGGCACACCAAAGCCTACAGAAAGCAGTGTAATCGTTAAGCCTGCACCACCTGCACCGGCAAAGCCAAGCAGACAGCCTAACAGAATCATTGCCAAAAAGATCATTTTCAGTCCCCCCATTATAACTAACAATACTATAACCTTTATTTTACCAATATCAGAAAGTATTTTCCAGTAAAAAGAAAGACTACTGCAAATTTATGATAAAAAAGCAGCAGTCTTGCCAGTAAACGAGAAAACAGCCTGCAGGGGATATTGCAGGCTGTTTCTCTTAGGAAAGCTGTTTATGATGAATTTGATGGGAAGGGTGTAGCAACTTCTTGCTACACTCATAGTATACTATATTGCTGTGACATAGCAAGGGCAAAGTTTTGAAGAAATCGTGAATAAAATTCCTGCATGAACTGCTCTTGCATTAAAAATTAACGCTTATTTATCCGTAATCTGTGCTCCAAACGGCAGCAGTGCCAGCTTAGCCAGCTTAAAATGCTGCATACCGAAGGGAATGCCGATAATCGTGCAGCACAAAATCACAGCAAAAACAGCATGCGTAATTGCCAGCTCGATACCACCGAAAATTAGCCAAAAAATATTTAACAGCAATGAGGTTGTTTCGCCGCTCAAAACTACGTCCTTACCAAAGGGGAAGAAGCTCAAGCGTCCCAGCTTAAAGCACTGCAGCCCGACAGGAATACCGATAATCGTCAAACACCATAACAGACCTACCAGATACCAGATAATGCCTGCTAAAATACCGCCAAATAAAAACCAGATAATATTACCGATAATGCTCATTGCACACTTCCTTTCATCTACTGATACTGACAAACCAACCGGCACACCGAAAAATATACACGTAGTTGGTTACTGATACATTTGATTTAAAAGACTGTAAGTAATCTCTCTAAGGCTAGTTTAGCATACCGCTAACTTTTGTGCAAGCGCAAAGGCAAGCGGCACTGTGGGAACTCTGGGGAGAGTCTCACAGTGCCGCTGCCTATATAAAATTAATTGGGAAAACTTAATGATTGGTTTCTTCGGCTAATTTTGCCGGAACCAGCTCAGATTCTTCCTTGAGATGTTGTTGATATGCTTTAGTTTCAGCAACAACTACACCGGAAAGTGCAACCAGTGCGATAAGGTTAGGCAGAGCCATCAGACCGTTAACGATATCGGACATAACCCAGATTTCTTCCAGCTTCAGGAACGGGCCAACAGCTACAAGAATAATGAAACCGATGCGATACGGAAGAATTGCTTTAACACCCATCAGATATTCTACACAACGTTCGCCGTAGTAGTTCCAGCCAAGGATAGTAGTGAAGGCGAAGAGCACCAGGCCAACCAACAGTAACCAAGTACCAAAGGCAGGGAATGCAGAGCTGAAGGCTGCATTAGTCATTGCAGCACCGTTGAGATCGCCGTTCCAAACGCCGGTAACAATCAAGGACAAACCGGTCATGGTGCAGATGATGATAGTATCAATGAAGGTACCGGTCATGGAAACCAGACCTTGTTCAGCAGGCCAATGAGTTTTGGCAGCAGCTGCTACGATAGGAGCAGAGCCTAAGCCGGATTCGTTAGAGAATACGCCGCGGGCAACGCCATTACGCATCGCCAGCATAACAGTTGCTCCAAGGAAACCGCCCTGTGCAGCAGTAGTAGTGAAAGCGCTTTCAATAACCAGTGCAATAGCGCCCGGTACCTGGTCGGCGAAGCTAACCAAAATGCCCAAGGTAGTAAAGAAGTAAATTACTGCCATGCCGGGAACAACCTTAGAAGAAACATTAGAGATAGATTTCAGACCGCCGATGGTTACAGCAGCAACCAATACGGTAAGAGCAATACCGGTGTAGATAACCGGGATCCCAACAGAGATTTTGGTAATCTCAACAATGGAGTTTACCTGAGCAAAGGTACCTACGCCGAAGTATGCGCACATGATACCGAAGACACAGAACATAATTGCCAATGGTTTATATTGCTTGCCGAGGCCGTTTTGGATGTAATACATCGGACCGCCGGAGATATTGCCGTTAGCGTCGACAGTACGATATTTTACAGCCAGCAGGCATTCCGCATATTTGGTTGCCATACCGAAGAAGGCAGCCAGCCACATCCAGAACAATGCACCGGGGCCACCGGCCTTAATTGCGGTAGCAACACCGACAATGTTACCGGTACCAACAGTTGCAGCAAGAGCAGTACACAGAGCTTTAAAGCTGTTTACATCACCGTGACCATCATTCTTGGCACAGAAGATCAGCTTCAATGCCTGCGGCAGCTTCAATACCTGCAGCAAGCCTAAACGAATAGTCAGCATAATGCCGGTACCTACAAGCAGCACCAGTAGCGGCGGACCCCAGACAAACGAATCAATTGCATTCAATGTTTCCAACATGATAATTTCCCCTCTCATTTTCAAAGTTCCCTAAGTAAATAAAAAGCCGGAGTATGATTATCTGATACTCCGGTTTGTCAGCGGCCCTGATAGCTATGCTATAATTGTTGTTTTGCTCCGTCCACTGGCCTGAGAGATAAGGATGTGTATACGCACATCTTTGCACCTTCGGCGCCCATTCAAGGGACTCTCCAGAGTTGTGTCTGTACACGGTTCTTGCTTTTTATAAGCACCTGAGAGTTTTGCTCCTTCGGTAGGCATTGCCTTCTCCTATGTACTTCATCCACTCATTATTTACTTATGTATCTGATTATAACACATATTAAACAAAATTCAAGAGCTTACAGCAATGTATACACGCATACATGCAAAACTGTAAACTAAAGTATGTTTATTGATTTTTTTAATAACAAAACGGCGCTGTGGGAACTCTGGGGAGAGTCGCACAACGCCGCTTTGCTATATAAAGATGAAATACTAGGCTTACTTATTTCTTCTTTTCTTCAGCCAGATGCTTCTGATAAGCCTTGGTTTCGGCAACAACTACGCCGGACAAAGCAATCAAAGCAATTAAGTTAGGAATAGCCATCAGGCCGTTAACGATATCCGCCAAAACCCAAATCTCTTCCAGCTTCAGGAAAGGACCGCAGGCAATCAGGCAGATGAAAATAATGCGGTACGGCAGAATTGCCTTTACGCCCATCAGATATTCTACACAACGTTCACCGTAGTAGTTCCAGCCAAGGATAGTGGTGAAAGCAAAGAGTACCAGGCCAACCAACAGCAGAATGCTGCCAAATGCAGGGAACGCCATGGTGAAGGCAGATTCAGTCATTGCAGCACCGTTTAAAGGTCCGCACCATACACCACTGACAACTAAGGACAAGCCGGTCAAAGTACAAATGATAATTGTATCGATAAAGGTACCGGTCATAGAAACCAAGCCTTGCTCTGCAGCCCATTTGGTTTTAGCAGCAGCTGCTACAATAGGAGCAGAACCTAAACCGGATTCATTAGAGAATACGCCGCGGGCAACACCGCTGCGCATTGCCAGCATAACGGTAGCACCGAGGAAACCGCCTTGAGCGGCAGTCGGAGTGAAAGCGGAATTCAGTACAGTTGCAATTGCAGCAGGAACCTGGTCTGCAAACACAATCATGATACCAACAGTAGTCAGAAAGTACAGCAGAGCCATAGCAGGAACTACCTTTGCAGCAACAGTTGCGATGGATTTCAAACCGCCGATGGTTACAGCAGCAACAACAACAGTCAGAGCAATACCGGTGTAAACAACAGGAATACCTGCAGAAATCTGGGTAATTTCAACAATGGAGTTTACCTGAGCAAAGGTACCGATACCAAAGTATGCGCACAGAACACCGAATACGGCAAACATAACAGCCAAAGGTTTGTATTTTTTACCCAAACCATTTTCAATGTAGTACATCGGGCCACCGGAAATATTGCCGTTAGCATCGACAGTACGATATTTTACAGCCAGCAGACATTCGGAATATTTAGTTGCCATACCGAAGAAGGCCGCCATCCACATCCAGAACAAAGCACCGGGGCCACCGGCTTTAATTGCGGTTGCAACACCAACGATGTTACCGGTGCCGACAGTTGCAGCCAGTGCGGTGCACAATGCTTTAAAACTGTTTACGTCACCGCTGCCATCATTCTTAGCACTGAAAATCAAGCCCAAGGCCTGCGGCAGCTTAAAAACCTGCAGCAGCTGCAGACGGAAGGTCAGCAGAATACCGGTACCAACCAAAAGCACCAGAAGCGGCGGACCCCAGACAAACGCATCAATTTCATTCAAAATTTCCAACATGATTCAAACATCTCCCTTTAAATTCCCATTAATTATTTATAAGCAAATAAAAAACCGGAGTATACAAAAAATACTCCGGTAAAAGTCAATGACATATGATAGGCAATAGCGCCATCACATAAGCTTTGCTCTGTCCACTGGCCTGAGAGATAAGGACGTTTCTGAATTTCAGAAGACATCTTTGCACCTTCGGCGCCCATTTAAGGGACTCTCCAGAGTTGTGTCAGCATACGGTTCCTGCTTAAAATTAAGCACCTGAGAGTTTTGCTCCTTCGGTAGGCAGTGCCTTCTCCCATATACATCATCCACTCGTTATTTACTTATGTACGCTATTATAACACACTTTTTGAAGAACGCAAGTCTTTTTTTAATAATTTTTTATGTATACACGAATACATAAGGGAGTGTAACTTTTGAAGCAAATCACCTGCCGTTTTCATCAGCAAAGCTACGCTCACTTAAAAGATAACAGGGTAAAGCAATAAGCTGTGCCGCAACAGAAACAATGATGAAGGTATTCAATGAATAATCATAAACAGCTCCCAACAGCCAGCTGCCCAAAAACCACGCTAAGCCAAAGAAAAATTCGAACGCACCGTAGCTGCTGGCACGATGCTCCTTGCTCGTCATGGTGGCAACCGCAGCCTTCATAATTGATTCCTGAGCGCCCATGCCTACACCCCACAAAGCAATACCCAGCATAATCATAGCAGGCGAAGTCGCGCCAAAAGCAAACACAGCAAAGAACGCGGAAATCGCAGTAGAAATAACCAATGCCTTCGTGCGCATTTTGTCAAACAGCCAGCCAAAGAAAAGCGCTGCCACCGCATCCACAAGCATTGCACCGGAATAAAGCAACGGCAAAATACTGTCATCAAAAAGCTTATTTTTTGCCAAATGCATAGTCACCAGCGGAAAATCTACAAAGCCGAAAGCAAAACAGCTGATACCTGCAAGATACAAATAAAAGCTTTTCCTGCCTACAAAGCTATTCTTTTTGTTCTCCTTAGCTTCCGGCTCAAAGGCTTCCGGATTCGGGAAACGGCTTTTAGCAAACAGTAAAAAAGCAATTGTACAGACTGCCGGCAACGTCAGAGAAGCAAAGGCTGCATTATATACCTCGTATTCATCACCATTTTTATAAAGCATTATTACATAAAGCAGCAGAGGACCGATAAAAGCACCAAGCTGATCCAGGGCTTCCTGAATAGCAAAGCTTTTACCTACACCCTCCTGTGAAGCCGCAAAGGAAAGAATAGTATTCTTCGCAGGCTTTTTTATCGCCTTACCGATGCGCTCAACAACGAGCAATACACAGGCGGCTATCCAGCCGTCACGATGCACAAGCGCCAATGCCGGCACCGCAAAAACGTCTACAGCATAGCCTAAAATCATAAAGCCCCAATAGTTGTGCGTTTTATCAACTAATCGGCCAAAAAGATAACGCAGGCCATAGCCTAAAAGCTCGCCTATGCCGGAGATAAAACCGATGGTAGAAGCACTTGCTCCTAAAATTAATAAATACGCTCCCTTAATACTTGTCGCCGCTTCATGTGTCATATCGCTGAACAAGCTGACAACACCAAGCAGCACGATAAACGCCATAGCGGAATTTTTATTGTGCATGCTTCCCCCTCCAATTCAGTTATCATTTTCTTATTATAGCATAATATTTTAAGCTTAAATACACTTTAATTTATCAAAAAATTATTAAAAGCGCCTGCAACATCACGTCACAGGCACTTATCGGTTATATAGACAATAATAGCTCAGCTCACCCCTTTTTCATTCTCAGCACAATCCAACTTTTATCGGCATCAATAACCTGCCATTTTTTATTCTGTTGAGCAATAAATCTATCATAGCTTTTGGGCGTAACAACAACAAAACGATACGGATTCTGCTCCAGTGTTGCGTAAGGCATAACGTTCTTGCTTGTCCAGGAAAAATCCTTAGGCACATAGCCTGCAACCTCACGCTCATGCATCAGCTTGACAATTTTACTGCTGCTGTAAAAAACTGCAGAAGTAGGATATTTGCCATATAAGCCTACCTCATGTACATCATTTTCCGTCAGCATCTCACCCAAATTCTTCGCACTGCGCTGCTCACTGAATGGTATAGCAAGACTGAAAATAAGCGCAATATAAAATGCTGCCGACATAGCCGCAATACTGCAGACACGCTCGCCCGTCACTAAGCGCAGTATATAATCAAGCATCACGCCGATAATCAGCGCCAGCGGTAGCAAGAACAGCAGCTCAGATGCTATAAGCTGATGACTTACCGCAAACCATGCTCCCACAAGCAGCAAACCAAAGCCTCCGCCGACAAATATCATATAACCGCCATCCACACAGTCCGTATATTTTGCCAGCATGCTTCCCAGCAAAAGGCTGACCGGAAAAAGCAGCGGATAGGTATATGTGATGTATTTCGTTGCCATACATTGAAAGAAAACGAAAACAACAAGTGCCCACAGCAGTAAAAATTTTTGCTGTTCTTCCAGGCTGCGCTGTCCCTGCCGCCACCATTTATAAGCAGCCCATGGAACAAGTCCGCTCCACGGAAACAGCGCCAGCAGATTTACCAGCGTATAATAATAAAATACATCGTCACGCGGATGTTCCGATACCGTTGCGCGCAGGAAGTTGTGTGTGCCGAAGAAGGTATTGAGGAAATCACTGCCGTGCAGACTGTACATTACAGCATACCAAGGCACAGCAACCGCCACACAAAGCAATGTGCCGCTTACAAGATGCATGCGCTTCAGTACGTGCCAATCACGCTGCCACAACAGGAATAACGTAATAATCAATCCCGGCAGCAGCACGCCAATCGGACCCTTAGTCAAAACCGCAAAGCCTGCTGCAGCATACATAATGTACCAATAGCGCGCCCTGCCGTCACGATAGCCAAGATAGAAAAACAGCAATGTCGCACTGAAGAAAAAGAACAATACAGCATCTGTAATCACCGACTTGCTGATCAGAAAAAATTCTACACTGCTCAGCAGTACCAATGCACTGATGAAACCGCTGCGCACATTTTCCAGCTTGCTGCCGCCCCACGCCAATAATGCCACGCTGCCTAAACCGAACAACGCTGGGAAGAAGCGCGAGGCAAATTCAGTAAAGCCAAACATTTTATAAGCCAACGCCGTCAGCCAATAAAAGAAAATCGGCTTATCATACCAATAATGACCGTAAATCTGCGGTGACAGCCAATCGCCGCTCAGCACCATTTCCTTCGCCGTCAAGGTATAATTAGATTCTACGCTGTCTGTAATCAGCAGGCTGCCATTACCCGCAAAAAGCAATGCTGCGGCAGCTGTAAAAAGCAGCAGCCAATATTTTCGTGGCATAAGAAAATCCCCCTTCAGCAGCAGAGCTTTTACACTCCGCTTTTCATTAAGCACAGTATAAACACCTTCACTTAATGATTACTGAAAGGGGTATTCATCTTAATTTCAGCTTGTAAGAAAGCTTAAGGATTACTTTGCAGCCATCGGTAGCTTCACATATATGATAGTTCCCCGCGGCTTGTTGTCGAGGACCTTGATGCTGCCGCCATGCTGCCGCACAATAGCCAACGCCAGCGACAAGCCTAAGCCCAGACCACCCTGACTGCGGCTGCGAGCCTTGTCCACACGAAAGAAGCGGTCAAAAATCTTCTGCTTATCTTCGTCACTGATGCCACAGCCCTCATCACGTACCTCCAGTACCAGATGCGTTTTCACCTTGGCTGCACGCAGAGTAATTTGCGTCTGCTCCGGTGAATACTTCATAGCATTATCCAGCAAAATAATCAGCAAGCGCGATAAAGCCATTTCATCACCCTGCATTATCAGATTATCCTGGATTTCCTGCTTCAACTGCAGCCTTTTTTCCGCTGCCAAAAGCGTCATCTGCGCTGCAACCTTTTTACACATTGCCGTCATATCCACCTGCGCAGTATACACCGGCAGAAAATCCTCGTCACTGCGTGCCAGTGTCATAAGATTTTCCGTCAGACGGCTAAGTCTTTCAGATTCGCTTTGCAGCATTGCTACCGACTCTTTAGCAAAATCGCTCAGCCTGCTGTCCTCATCCTCCTGCAGTCCCTGTACAGCCAGCTTCATAACGGCAAGCGGTGTGCGCATCTCATGCGAAGCGTCTGCCGTGAACTGCTGCTGCTTGGCATACATATTGCTTAGCGGACGTATATTGCGGCCGGCAAGCCAATAGCCGAAATAGCAGGCGGCAAAATACAGCACCAGGGCAATACACAAAAGCAAAAACAATGTTTTATAAGCAGCATGGTAATAAAACTCCATATTCTTGAACATATAAAGCCTGCCAACCTGCTTATCACCATCAATAACAGGAGCAACCGCAGCCAAATAACGATAACGCTCACCGTTTGCTCCATGCATCCGCAAAAGGCGCGATGTATTCAGCTCTTTCGGCCAATCATCTTTATGACTCATCAGCTCCTGCCCTGCCTCACCTGTTCCAAGCTGGTTTAAAATTACCTTCGAGCCATCTGCATTAACAAAGTATGCAAGCATTTTCCCGCTGCGGATAGCCGCTTCAGAACAGGGAGCCTCCTCGGACTCCACCCATTCCTCGCCCTCATGGTAAATCTGCGCTACAAGGTTTTCCTTTTCATGCGCCAGTATTTCCCACCAGATAAATGTATAGGCAGCAGCTACAATTACCAAAATCAAAACACCGAAGATGGCTGCATATAAACAGGTCATACGCCTGCGCAGCTTTTCAAAAGGCTTATTCCACATAATAGCCCACGCCCCGCATCGTTTTAATTAACTCTTCTCCGTTCAGCTCCATAATCTTTTTACGCAGCAGACGGATATGCACGTCAAGATTATTGTCCGTCACATCGCTGTCAATGCCCCAGATACGGTCCTGCAGCACCGCACGCGGCATAACCTGCCCGCGGTTACGCAAAAGCAGCTCCAGCAGCTTAAATTCACGCGGGCGCAGCTCCACACGGCATTCACCGTATGCCAGGCAATAGGTAGAGCTTTCCAAAGTATAAACACCGTAACACAGCTTTTCCGCGCTGTACTGTCCCTGGCGGCGGCACAGAGCGTTCAGACGTGCCACCAGCTCCTCCAGCTCAAAAGGCTTTACCAGATAGTCGTCCGCACCGCTGTTCAAACCCTGCACCTTATCCGCCAGCGTATCCTTGGCCGTCAGCAGCAGTATTTTCCCCTGATAATCCTCTTCACGCAGGCGCTTACACAGGTCAAGTCCGCTTAAAAGCGGCATCATCCAGTCCAGCACCAGCACATCATAACCGTCGGCATACACAACATCATAGGCAGCCTCGCCATCCTGCACCCAGTTTACTGTTATGTTTTGCTTTTTTAGCAGCATGCTTAAAAGCTTGCCTAAATTTATATCATCCTCAGCTAATAAAATCTTCACTATTATCGCCTCCATTACAGCTATTGTATCACAATGCAGTATAGGCATGTAAAATTAATTTTAACTGAAAAAATCGCTGCCGAGGCTTTGCCTTCAGCAGCGATTGTCTTACATGATATATCTGTTCAATGGCGGAATGATTTCCGCATATGTGCCTTTTTTATTGGCCAGCATAAGATTAATGGCCCATACAGCCTGCCCGCGGTCATCATCCGTGCGTGTAGCCTGCAGCTTACGGCTTGCACCTGTAAAGCATACGATATCTTCCAGCTCCAGCAAAAGTGCCATATCCTCACGTCTGTAGCCCTCAAGGCAGCGGTCGGAAAACATTACTGTCAGCATCAGCATATCGTCCATACGCCAGCATTCCAGGCGATAGGCACGGCCGTCACTCAGCTTGCCGTTATAATAGCCGACATCCTGCACGCCGTCCTCATCCGGCTCATAGGGAGAAGGAACATAATCAACGCGGCAGGGAACAGGGAATTTTTTTATCAGCATAAATTCGTTCTCCTTAAAGAGCAAAGCGCCTCAGAGCTTGAGGCTTTGAGGCGCGCTTGCTTATACGTTATTCCTTATCGGGAGTTTCCTCTGCTGCGGTTTCAGCAGTTGCAACTTCGGGCATCGGAACATTATATTTAACTTTGATATCACGATAACGGCTCATACCGGTACCTGCCGGAATCAGCTTACCGATGATAACGTTTTCTTTCAGGCCCAGCAGCGGGTCAACCTTACCCTTGATAGCGGCATCGGTGAGTACGCGGGTGGTTTCCTGGAAGGAAGCAGCAGACAGGAAGGAGTCGGTAGCCAAAGAAGCTTTGGTGATACCCAGCAGGATAGCACGGCCTTCTGCAGGAGTCTTGCCTGCTTCCAGCATCTCGGTATTCTGCTCTTCAAATTCTGCCACATCAACGTCTTCACCCGGCAGCATTGTAGTGTCACCGGATTCCTCGATGCGGATTTTACGCATCATCTGACGAACCATAACCTCGATGTGCTTACTGTTGATATCTACGCCCTGAGACTTATAAACGCCTACTACCTGAGATACCAGATAGTTCTGGGTAGCCTTCACGCCACTGATACGCAGTACGTCATGCGGGTTAAGAGAACCTTCGGTCAGACGGTCGCCCTTAGCGATTTCCTCACCCTCAACAACAGACAGCTTAGCGCCATAAGGAATCTGGTATTCCTGGTTTTCGCCATCCAGTGCCATTACGGTTACCTTGCGGCTGTTGCCTTCCTGGGTAATATGTACGTGACCTGCAACCTCGGACAGAATGCCAGGATGTTTCGGTTTACGTGCTTCGAACAGCTCCTCGACACGAGGCAGACCTTGGGTAATATCGTCTGCACCTGCAACGCCGCCGGTATGGAACGTACGCATGGTCAGCTGAGTACCAGGTTCGCCGATGGACTGTGCGGCGATAGTGCCGACTGCCTCACCAACATCAACGTTCTTGCCGGTTGCCAGGTTACGGCCATAGCATTTGCGGCAAACGCCGAATTTAGCCTTACAAGTAAGTACGCTACGGATTTTAACCTTTTCACGCAGCTGGCAGATACGTTCTGCCATAGGCTCGGTAACATATTCATTGATATGATAGAGAATTTCACCGTTTTCATCCAGAATATCCTCAGCCAGGTTACGGCCAATGATACGGTCATGCAAGGTTTCAATGATGGTTTTCTCTTTTTTGCCTTCGGTAATTGCCTCAACCTCAATGCCGGCAATTTCGTTATTGCGGATACGCAGCTCCTTAACGGTACCGTCAGCCAGAACAGCGTTGATAATGTCTTCGGTCATAGTTTCGCCGGTATGTGCCAGCACCTCGCCTGCACCGTTAACAATATCTGCTGCTATCTCTTTGCCGTTGAAGTTATGCATCATTGCTTCCTTCAGCACATTATGAGCAAAGGTATCGCTGATGTTGATGCGGACATTTTCGATATCCTCACCATTCATATCCTCGTCGGAATAGAGATTAATTTCTTCAACACCTGCATCGTTGAGCTTAGCAAAAAGCTCTTCGGTGATGTTGGTATCTGCTTCAGCAATCAGGTTGCCTTCTTCATCAAGTACGCCGGAAGCCAGGGTACGGCCCATAACCTTTTCGCGGATTTTGTTCTGGCTTGCACCAAGAACAGCCTTGCTCAGACGGCTGCGTTCCTTAACCAGGTTCATACCAACGATATCGCAATCATCCTCACGGACAATTACGTCCTGTGCAACGTCAACCAGACGACGAGTCAGGTAACCGGAGTCAGCAGTACGCAGTGCGGTATCGGCCAAGCCTTTACGAGCACCATGAGAAGAAATGAAGTATTCCAAAATGGTCAGGCCTTCACGGAAGTTAGATTTGATAGGACGGTCAATGATACGACCGGAAGGATCGGCCATCAAACCACGCATACCGGCCAGCTGACGAATCTGCTGTTTGTTACCGCGGGCACCGGAGTCAGCCATCATGGAAACAGGATTGAACTTGTTCATGGTGGACTTCATCAGCTTATCGGTAACCTTATCGGTTGCTTCGTTCCACAGGTCAATTACCTTACGATAACGTTCGTCATCGCTCATCAAACCACGGCGGAAGAGGCGCTCAACCTTATCAACCTCATGCTCTGTTGCTTCCAGAATAACTTCTTTTTCAGCAGGAATCTGAATATCGGAGGTTGCGATAGAAATACCGGATTTACAAGCATTATCGTAACCCATTTTCTTAACAATATCCAGAATCTCGGCAGTACGCAGGTTGCCGTACAGCTTGTGAGCTTTAGCAACGAGTCTGCCTAATTCCTTCTTGTCAATCAGCTTGCCAAGATGCCAACGCTCAACTTCAACGGTTGTTTCGACAACATTGCCGTCAGCATCCAGACGCTTTTCAACAACCTGATCTTTTTCTTTATGATAGTAACGCATTTCCAAGGGCAGCTCGCCATTGAAAATAGTGTTACCTACAGTTGTAACTACCAGGGACATACCGGTTTCACCGACAGCTGCACCCTTTTCCTCATCATAGATTTCGCTGTTGGGAATATAAACCTCGATAGGTACCTGCAGATCTACCGCATGGTGGAAGTAAGCCAGCTGAGCTTCATCCACGCTGCTGTAGCGGGTTCCTTCACCCTTAACGTTCGGGTCATCCTTGCTGGTCTTTTCAATAGTCAGATAGTAGGAGCCCAAAACCATATCCTGTGTAGGAACAGCAACAGGCTTGCCGTCTTTCGGTGCCAGGATGTTGTTTACGGACATCATCAACATACGTGCTTCAGCCTGAGCCTCAACGGAAAGCGGCAGATGGACAGCCATCTGGTCACCGTCAAAGTCAGCGTTATAAGCGGTACATACCAAAGGATGCAGCTTAATAGCACGGCCTTCGGACAGGATAGGCTCGAAAGCCTGAATGCCCAATCTGTGCAGAGTCGGTGCACGGTTCAGCAGTACAGGATGTTCTTTGATTACCTCTTCCAGAACGTCCCATACAGCGTTGGTAGCACGCTCTACCATGCGCTTAGCACTCTTAATGTTAGTTGCTTCACCGCTGTTTACCAAACGCTTCATAACGAAGGGTTTGAACAGCTCCAGAGCCATTTCCTTCGGCAGGCCGCACTGATGCATTTTCAGCTCAGGACCTACAACGATTACGGAACGGCCGGAATAGTCAACACGTTTACCTAACAGGTTCTGACGGAAACGGCCTTGTTTACCCTTGAGCATGTCGGACAAGGATTTCAGAGGACGGTTACCGGGGCCGGTAACCGGACGGCCGCGACGGCCGTTATCAATCAAAGCGTCTACTGCTTCCTGCAGCATACGTTTTTCATTGCGGACAATGATATCGGGCGCATGCAGCTCCAGCAGACGTTTCAGACGGTTGTTACGGTTAATAACACGGCGATACAGATCGTTCAGGTCGGAGGTTGCGAAACGACCGCCATCCAGCTGTACCATAGGACGCAGTTCAGGCGGAATAACCGGAACTACATCCATAATCATCCATTCAGGACGGTTGCCGGATTTCAGGAATGCTTCGGCTACTTCCAGACGGCGGATAGCGCGCACACGGCGCTGACCGCTCAGCTCCTTCATTTCATGGCGCAGCTGCTCGGTCAAAGCTTCCAGATCAATAGCCTCCAACAGCTCTTTAATAGCCTGAGCGCCCATACCTACACGGATGCCTGCTTCAGGATATTTATCACGTTTTTCCATGTACTCAGGCTCGGTCAGCAGCTGGCCTTTAACCAGGTCAGTGCCTTCACCAGGGTCAAGTACGATGAAGCTTGCAAAATACAAAACCTTTTCCAGGCTACGCGGAGAAATATCCAGAATCAAGCCCATACGGCTGGGGATACCCTTAAAGTACCAGATATGGGAAACCGGCGCAGCCAGTTCGATGTGACCCATACGGTCACGACGAACCTTGCTGCGGGTAACTTCAACGCCGCACTTGTCGCAGATAATACCCTTATAACGGATGCGTTTATATTTGCCGCAATGACATTCCCAATCCTTAGTAGGGCCAAAGATTCTTTCGCAGAACAGGCCATCCCGTTCCGGCTTCAGGGTTCTGTAATTGATGGTTTCGGGTTTTTTTACCTCGCCGTAGGACCAGGCTCTAATCTGGTCCGGAGAAGCCAAACCGATACGCATAGACACAAAATTATTTACGTCGATCAAGAATCATTCGCTCCCTTCTCTTACATATTAGTCGGATCATCTAAGTCACCATCGGGATTATCGGTAATAGTGAAATTACCCATATCGGCAATGATGTCCCCAGAATCACTATCATCCTCGGTAGCGTCATTATCAGCATAATCATCAACAGGCTTTTCAGGTGCGTTTTCAACAACCTGGCCGTTGATGTCTAAATCAACCTCACGAGCGGTGGTTGCAATATCGTCATCCTCATCATCGCGCAAGGAAACTTCTTCCTCATCCTCGTTGAGAACCTTGATATCCAGACCGATGGACTGCAATTCCTTAACCAGTACCTTGAAGGATTCAGGAATACCCGGATCAGGTACATTTTCGCCCTTAACGATTGCTTCGTAGGTCTTAACACGGCCAACAACGTCATCGGACTTAACAGTCAGAATTTCCTGCAGAGTGTAAGCAGCGCCGTATGCTTCCAGCGCCCAAACTTCCATCTCACCGAATCTCTGGCCGCCGAACTGTGCTTTACCACCCAACGGCTGCTGGGTAACCAAGGAGTACGGGCCGGTGCTGCGGGCATGGATCTTATCATCAACCAAATGGTGAAGCTTGAGGTAATAGGTCAGACCAACGGTAACAGGGTTATCGAAGGGTTCACCGGTACGACCGTCATACAGAGTGGTCTTAGCAGTTTTATCAATGCCTGCAAGCTCCAGTGCATCAGCAATATCCTGCTCATGCGCACCGTCGAATACAGGTACGGAAATCTGTACTGCTTTTACGCTCTTGCCACCGAATTTATCAATTTCAACAGTTTCCGGCATACCATATTTTTCATAATCGTAGCCGTAATGCTCTAATTTCTTAGCGGTTTCGGAATTAGCCAGCTCTTCCTTGAAGGCTGCTTCAAATTCCGGAGTACCTTCTGCTGCGCCGGTTTTTTCAACGGCATTCAGCTTAGCTGCCAGGTTGGTAGTATCAATTTCCATACCCAGCGCACGTGCTGCCCAACCCAGATGGTTCTCCAGTACCTGTCCGATGTTCATACGGGAAGGTACGCCCAACGGATTCAGTACGATATGTACCGGTTCGCCGGTCGGCAGGAAAGGCATGTCCTCACGTGCCATAATACGGGAAACGACACCCTTGTTACCGTGACGGCCTGCCATCTTATCGCCTTCGGAAATCTTACGTTTCTGGGCAATATGTACACGAACCTGTTCGTTTACTCCCGGCGGCAGATCATCGCCGTTTTCACGGCTGAATACCTTAACGCTGACAATCTTACCTGCTTCGCCGTGCGGTACACGCAGGGAGCTGTCACGTACTTCACGTGCCTTTTCACCAAAGATTGCACGCAGCAGACGTTCTTCTGCAGTCAGCTCGGTTTCGCCTTTCGGAGTAACCTTACCTACCAGAATATCGCCGGGGCGTACTTCGGCACCGATACGGATAATACCACGCTCATCCAGATCCTTCAGAGCTTCGTCGGATACGTTAGGAATCTCGCGGGTAATTTCTTCTTTACCAAGCTTGGTATCGCGGGCATCACAATCATATTCTTCAATATGGATAGATGTAAAGATATCAGCCTTTACCAGATCCTCGTTCAGCAGAACAGCATCCTCGTAGTTATAGCCTTCCCAAGGCATATAAGCAACAATTACGTTGTGACCTAAAGCCAGCTCGCCGTGATCGGTAGCAGGGCCGTCAGCCAGAATCTGCTTTTCGGTAACCTTATCGCCTTTAAAGACGATAGGACGCTGGTTAACACAGGTACCTTGGTTGGAACGTTTGAATTTCAGCAGCGGATATACATCCACTTCACCGTTTTCTGCACGTACACGGATTTCGTTGCCTACTACGCGGATAACTTCGCCGGCACGTTTAGCCAGAACGCAGACACCGGAGTCAGAAGCAACCTTGTATTCCATACCGGTACCGATAATCGGAGCCTGAGTGCAGAGCAAAGGTACAGCCTGACGCTGCATGTTCGCACCCATCAGAGCACGGTTAGCGTCATCGTTCTCCAAGAACGGAATCAGCGCGGTTGCGATAGATACTACCTGTTTAGGAGAAACGTCCATCAGGTCAACCTTATCCGGAGTAATGGAAAGGACATCATCCTTAGCACGGGCGGTAACACGCTCGCCCAGGAAGTAGCCGTCATCATCCAACGGTTCGTTGGCCTGTGCTACGATATATTTATCTTCTTCGTCCGCAGTCATGTATCTGATTTCTTCAGTTACACGTTTATTTTCTTTATCAACAACACGGTACGGAGTTTCCATAAAGCCGTATTCATTAATAACAGCATAGGTGGACAAAGAACCGATCAAACCGATGTTAGGACCTTCAGGCGTCTCGATAGGACACATACGGCCATAGTGGGAGTTGTGTACGTCGCGGACTTCATAGCCTGCACGCTCACGGGACAGACCGCCGGGGCCGAGGGCCGACAGACGACGTTTATGAGTCAGCTCTGCCAGAGGGTTGTTCTGGTCCATGAACTGGGACAACTGGCTGCTGCCGAAGAACTCCTTAATAGCAGCAACAACAGGACGGATGTTAATCAGAGCCTGCGGGGTAATAACCTCGTTGTCCTGAATGGTCATACGTTCTTTTACTACACGCTCCATACGGGAAAGACCGATACGGAACTGGTTTTGCAGCAATTCGCCAACACAGCGTACACGACGGTTGCCCAAATGGTCAATATCATCGCCGGTGCCATGGCCATCCATCAGGTTCAGCAAATAGTTAAAGGAAGCAAATACATCCTCATTGGTAACGGTATGCATTTTTTCATCGATACCGGTGGTGAACATCAGAAGCATTTCTTCTTCATGGTTCTGAATCTTGACAGCACGCAGACCGCGTTCGTTATAAATGCCGCTTTCTGCAATCTTATCAAGATTTTCATCAGTCATCTTAGTGCCTGCCGGCAGGATGATTTCGCCGGTTTCTTCATCAGCAATAGCCTCAGCCAGTACGGTACCGCTCAGGCGGTTGCGCCAGCCAAGCTTTTTGTTGAGCTTATAACGGCCAACATTAGCCAGGTCATAACGCTTGCTGTCGAAGAAGGTGTTTTCAATCAGCTGTACGGCATTTTCCAGAATAACAGGCTCGCCCGGACGCAGCTTCTTGTAAAGCTCCAGCATAGCTTCATCTCTGTTAGTGGTAGTATCCTTTTCCAGAGTTGCCAACAATGCCGGATGATTGCCGAAGCAAGCCAGGATCTCATCATTGGAGGACAAGCCCAGAGCACGCAGCAGCACGGTTGCCGGAACCTTACGGGTACGGTCTACACGAGCAGAAATAATATCATTAATGTCAGTTTCATATTCAATCCAAGCGCCACGGTTAGGAATTACAGTAGTACCGTAAATCTTCTTACCGCTTGGATCCATAGTTACACTATAGTAAACGCCGGGAGAACGCACCAGCTGGCTGACGATAACACGTTCAGCACCGTTGATAACAAAGGTACCGGTATCGGTCATCAGCGGGAAGTCGCCCATAAATACAGAGGATTCCTTAATTTCGCCTTTTTCCTTGTCTTTGAAAATCAGGCGTGCTTTAACGTTCATTGGTGCAGAATAGGATTCATCTCTCTCCTTGCACTCTTCAACGCTGTATTTAGGAGTTCCTAATTCAAAGCTTTCAAAGGAAAGCTCCAGATTACCTGCAAAGTCTTTAATAGGAGAAATGTCATGCAGAATCTCCATGAGGCCCTTTTGAACGAACCATTCGTAGGATTTTCTCTGGATATCAATCAAATGAGGCATTGCCAAAATTTCATTGATTCTTGCATAACTATACCGAGTCCTATCACCTACTGGAACCGGTTTAAACATGTAATTCCTCACCCCTTCTTGTATTATCAGCACACTAAACTCGGCGAATCATGCGTGACAAAAAAACAACAAGGTTCTTACCACAAGGACCTTGTCAGTTGTCTTCGATGATCTGCCTCATCTTTCATTATAAGCAAGATACGCCGTTCAACCACTGACCCGGCAGTATTTGTTGTCAAAATTTACACCTGCAAAAATAATAATGATGTAGTATGATATGTTATCATAAATTACGCAAGTTGTCAAGATTTTTGTCAAAAAAATACAGACACACCATCTTCGATGTGTCTGTATTCGCATAGGCGCAGCTTATTCAAAGCGGCCTTTAAGCACAATCTCTTTATCCAGAAGTGCAACCTGGCCTTTAGCAAACAATGCGTCGATATCCAGGTTTTCGTCCAGAACCAGCAGGTCAGCATCCGCGCCAACTGCAACGCAGCCTTTTACGCCGGTTTTGCCAAGCAGCTCGGCAGGTGTAGAGGTCAGCAGCTTGATAGCCTCTTCCAACGGCAGACCGCGACGCACCAGACTCTTGATGGTCAGATGCAGATATTTAGGAGAGCAGTAGGTCAGACCGATGCAGTCACCATTTTCATTGAACTTAGGTTGAGAACCGAAGGCATCACTGCTCATCGTCAGGTGGTCGGTGCTCATACCATCCCAGCTCAGGATTTCCATAATCTGCTCTGCGCCGATTTCCATATCCTCGTCAGTGCTACCGGCAGTCATATCGAAATAGCCGCCGCGACGTACCAGCTTTGCGCCTTCTTCCATCAGCTCGCGAGTACGCAGCATATGAGTAGGCAGGAAGTTCTTTGCAGGAACATCGGAATGATCCAGAGCGTAGAACAGCGGGTCCAGCTTGCCGATACCGGAACCCATGTGCATGGTTACCAGGCCGGCAACGTTAGCCAGCAGGCCACCGCGACGGGTTGCGGTAGCAACCTCAATCAGCTCAGGTCCCTGAGGATTAGAGCTGCGATGATCGCTGACAGCAATCTTGGTACCGATAATAGGCGGAACCATCATAATATCTTTTTCGATAGAACCGGTAATGGTCGGCGAAGGAATTCCGTAAGCACCGGTCAGACAGTAGGCAGTAATGCCTTCTTCCGTCAGTGCGCGTGCTTTAGCTACCAGGTTTTCTACGCTTCTGGTTACACCGTCCGTACCCAGCAGGCCCAGAACGGTTGTAATACCACAGCTGGTAATCTGGCTCAGCATTGCTTCAGGTACGCGGGAAGCAGGGCCCTGCTCACCGCCGCCGCCGGTGATATGCATATGCATATCAATGTAACCTGGCAACAGCTTTTTGCCGCTGAAATCAAACACCTCAACCTCAGGCATACCTTCGTAGCCTTCGATTTTATCAGCAATACGCACTACCTTATCTGCAATAACCAGCACATCTTTTTTACCAAGATGCGCAGGTGCATAAACGTCAGCGTTTCTAATTAACTTAATCAAAATGTGTCACTTTTCCTTTCATTGTATACTAAGCAGTTGCTCAGTACTGCCGGCATGCTTGCGCAGCCGGCTTATTTCTTTTCGTCTTCCAGCTTAGCAATACCGATACCGGTGTAGCCGTAGAACAGAGCGATAATGAAACCGGTGTAGCAGAGAATTGCCCACGGTGCATAATCCAGAGTTTCAATGCCGGTGCAGGCGGTCATATAAGCACCTGCTGCAGACCAGGGAACCAACGGTACAAATACGGTACCTGCATCTTCCAGTGTACGGGACAAGTTCTTCGCAGCAAGACCTCTTGCTTTATAAGCATCACGGAACATTTCACCGGGAATCAGAATGGACAGGTAGGAGTTACCGGTGCACAGGCCCATGGTAATGCAGGAAGCAACGGTGGAAGCAATCAGATCACCGGTGCTCTTAGCAAAGGTCAGGATTTTTTGCAGAACTACTTCCAGGCAACCGGCCTTGCTCATAATACCGGCAAAGCAGAATGCGCAGAATACCAGCAGAGTGGTGCCCATGATTTCAGCCATACCGCCGCGGTTCAGCAGCTTGATAATCTGCGGCGCAGCAGTAGCGGGGTCAAAACCGGGAGTGGTCAGCATGGAAATTTTAAAGCCTTTTACAGTAGCCAAAAGAAGGTTTTTCAGGTTAATGTTTTGGAAAATCAATGCTTCAGCGCCTGCCAAAACAGTAGAAGCCATCATAACCGGCAGAGTCGGTTTCTTAAAGATAGAGCCTGCCAGAATCAGCAGTACAGGCAGAATCAGCAGAATGTTAAAGTTGTACATGCCATCCAGCTGAGTCAGCATAGTGCTTACTGCTTCGGAAGAAACATCGCCGCCGATATTGCCCTTTAAGCCTACAAAAGCGTAAACAACCAGAGAAATAATAGTTGCCGGAACGGTAGTCCAGAACATGTGCGCAATGTGCTCATAAAGAGTAGAGCCTGCTGCAACCGGTGCCAGGTTAGTGGTATCGGACAACGGGGAGATCTTATCACCGAAATAAGAACCGGCGATTACAGCACCGGCAGTAGCTGCCAGGTTTACACCCAAAGTGCTCGCAATACCCATCAGTGCAACACCCATGGTAGCAACGGAGCCCCAGGAGGTACCGGTTACGATAGATACTACTGCGGTAATCAGGAAAGCTGTTACCAGCATAAAGGTCGGGTTTACAATCTGTACGCCATAATAAATCATCATCGGGATAGTACCGGAAGCCATCCAAGTACCAACCAGCGCACCAACGCAGGTCAGAATCAGGATTGCCGGCATGCCCTTGGCAATCTTCTGGCAGATTTCGTCCATCATTTCATCCCAGGTAACACCAACGCGGTAAGCAATCAGGCCGGCAATAGCAGCTACCAACAGCAGCAGCGGCTCGGTTGCGTAACCCAAATAGCCTTTGCCGACAGTCAGAATAACCATCATGGCAATAATAGGAATAATGGATTCCGTAAAGGTTGGCATACGCCTATTTGTTTTTTCTTCAGTTTTTTGCATATCCTTTGACATAATACCCTCGTTTCTGCCGGTCATATAGCCGGCTTAATTTTGCGCAAGCAACGCTATCTATAAAAATTTTATCATTATAGCTTAATTATCTCAACAGTTTTCTTTATCTATACTTATTGGAATTTTTCTTGTATACATAAGCAATTTATTCACCGTTCTGTATTTTGTATACAAAATTTGTACTATAATTTGTGGACATTTGCTTACTTATGCGCTTTTTTATACTAAAAATTTAGGACTTCTTCAAACGCGTTGAAGAAGTCCTAAATTAAAAAGTCAATAAGATTACTTTTCCTGTTATAGTATTTTGATAAATTATTCTTATATAAAGAACAGAAAGTAAATTAACCCTTTATCTTTTCCTGCGACTCTTTTAAAAGCTCCAAAAAGCGTTTCGTAGGCAAGGTAAAGTTAAATTCATAATCATAAAGAACCGAAATAGGCATATTTCCCGAATACTTGACCGGGAATTCGACTAATGTTCCCTGCTGCAGTTCCTTCATTACTTTTACCCGCGGTGTCAAAGCTATACCGAGATTCTGCTCAACTGCCATCAGCACGGATTCCGAATCACTGAAGGTCAATATACTCTGCAGACGCGTGAAATCAACCTTAGATTTCAGATGCTTATAGTATACCTCGCTTGCAGGATAGGCAATAAAGGGATAATCATAAATATTATTGTTTTCTCCCATCTGTTCATACAGTTCTTTGGAGGCTACAAAAACCATCGGCTGATTCCAAAGCTGTACACGCTTGGTATAAAGCGGCTGCACATCAATATGCACAAAGGCAAAATCATACAGCTTTTGTACAAAAGCATCATTTATCGTTGATTCTACCGTCATGCAGCGGTTAACCTCTATATCAAGCTCGGGAAATTCATTTTTGAGCTTCAGCAGCACAGGCAAAAGATAAAAGTTTATGCCCTGAGTAGAAACGCCGATTTTCAGACTGTAATTCTTCTTTTGAAACTGTCGCATTACCTCCTGGCTTTTCTGATAATCAGCCATCAGCTGCTGTGCTATCGGCACAAAGTTTTTACCTGCCTGCGTCAGATAAACGTTTTTGCCATCTCTGGTGAAAAGAATAACGCCGTATTCTTCTTCCAAAGCGTTGATATGATTGCTGATTGTAGGCTGGGTAAAATTAAGATATTTCGCAGCCTGCGTAAAGCTGCGGCACTGTACAACAGTCAAAAAAGATTGATATACTTGGATATTCATTTCGGATATTCCTCAAATTCTTATATTTCATCGAGAACAGGTACAAAATATGCTTCCACGCCGGTAATTTCTCCCGGCTGTAAACGCACAAAGGTCTCCGACGCTTTACCGTTAATGACAAAGCAGGAATAAGTATACTTGCCGGTTGCCTCACCGTTATCTGTTTCCTGCTGTACATCAGCCGAAGGAACAAACTGCTGGTAAATCAAATCGCAGTCATCGCATTCCTCTGCCTCGTAGCTCGTTGCACCATCAGGCTCTACAATAGCAATACCTGCACCCTCACGCCCAAAAATAGGCTTCTTAATATAACGCTGACCTGCCAGCGGCTTGCTGTCCAAATAGGTCGGCGTTAAATGCGCAGCCAACAGTTCTTCCTCCTGCGGTGTCCAGAACAGACGATGCTGATATAAATACCATGCCAGTGCCAGCAGTGCTTTATTCTGCAGTACAATGGATTTTACCGGATTAACCAGATCAACAGCACCGAAATTAGCTAACTCCATAAGCTTTAAGCCAACAGGATAGCCATCCTCGCTTTCATCATCCATCAAAAGCTCCAGCGGATGCAGACGATACAGTATATCAAGCTTATCTTCCTTACTTTTGAAGATTTCATTGGGAATGTAAACTCCGTCATCATGTACAATCAGCTCATCTAGGCCGACAAGACGACAAACGAATGGCTGCTTGCTCAAAATGCGTTCACGCAGCACCTTTTGCACGCGCTCAAATAAAAATTTGGCATTAGCCCAGTCCTCGCTGTAGCTTTTATCAGCAGCAAAAGCAATGCGTACTACATCCTTATCTGCATATTTAGGCTGTTCCAACAGCTTTAAAAAGGGCTCTGCCAGCTCCTCACCATCCGAACGCGGCTGCAAATGCAGGCCGTACTCCTTAGCAAAATATGCTTCCGCTACCTTGTTGGCATAAAATGTTTCCGGCAAGGCGCAAGGAGTATCCGAATTGATCTCTACCAGCTTATAGCAGCCGTCAGTATTCTTTACAAAGTCAAGACGGCTGATATAGCTCACATGATCCGAGTTATCCGCAAGGATATACGGTGTGAGCTTATCCGTCATATTAAACAGATTAAAGGGCATTGCGCCATTATTATTAGTACGCAAAGCCTCTGCCAGGCGTGACAGTGCTGCTGTAAGGCCGGCACTGATGCGCTGCAGCTCACGCTTATTGGCATTGCTCATAAGCAGCGCGCTGATAGTAGGATAACGGTTTTCCCACTCCGGCGCATCCACATACGGCATAATATTCAAATCAATTTTATCAAGCCAGGTATCAGGCTTACGATATTTATACATCTTCATCACCTCAGGAAATTGCGCTGCCGCTGGAGCGGCTCATGCCACTGCCGATACCGCTTTTACCTGTAGTGCCCGTACTACCGAGCTTGGAACTTTGCGTGCTTCCTGCAGTTCCCTGTTGCACAGTAGAGCCATTGGCGGTGTTAGCGTTTGGTTTAGGATTAGTAGACGAGCCTGCGGGTGCAGCATTCTGCTTTTGGTTAGCTGCAGGCGCAGTTCGCACACCTGCCATCGGGCCTACACCAAAGGTACGGCCGATGAAGTACCAGGGAAAGAAGCCATGAAAAAAGCCGCCGCCGTTATCTTCATCCTTCTTTTCATCTTGATTATTCTGAGCAGAGTTATCATTCTTCCACTCACTGTCTTTATCGTTGCCACAGCCTGCAACACCAGTCAGCATAACTACCGCCAGTGCACCGGCCAAAAGCTTTTTACGTTTTTCGTCTGTAAGCATATAAAACTCCTTTATAAAAAATCTCTATCATTTTTACACAGCAATATAGTAGGTCATCTTTTATATTATAGCATATGCAGGCAGCAAATTGTACTCTGATAAAGTCAATCCACAAAATCAAAAACTCCCGACACACCTAAGTACATCGGGAGTCGGATTGCAGACGAATCAACAATCTATGGGTGTTCTTATGAGTGAATCTTTTCATTGTTCATCAACCAAGCAAATCCTTTTGCCATGCGCAACGCAGGTTCTTTAAAATGATTTCCCTGATTCCAAACAAGAATACAACTCAACCTATAATCTTCCAATGTGCGATACACATCACGAATATCATTTTCCACCTGTGTCAGAATTTGGTTGCGTGTCTTTGCTTCCTTATCGCCAAGACTTAAATAGACTCTATTGGTTAATATTTCGTTGTTATGTACAAAATCAACAAATTTAGGAAACCACACAGACGGAGATACTGCTGCTATACCTTCGAATAAATTTGTTTGATAAGCCGCCCACAATACAAATAATCCGGCTAAGGAATAGCCGCCCGCAAAAATCTTTATATCTTGATGCTCACTTAATAACGGAACAATTACTTCATTTTTTATACGTGTTAGAAGTTTTTCCGCATTGCCGGCAAATGCAGCATCTCCAAAAATCGGCTCTGCCACCCATGGTGAAAGGTCGTCGTTCCAGCTATCAACCTGCACTGTAATAAACAAAAAATCTGTACTCTGCGTTATAGCTTTTATATGAGAAAGCTCCTCTTCGATAAACGGCAACTCGTGTTCTCCTATTATTTGGAGCAAGACTATTTTTGCGTCGCGATTGCCCTGATAATTAACTTTCATCCTCTACTCACCTCCTGGTTCCGTTTTAAAGGTTCTATAATAAGTGTTGGGGTCTTGACCTAATCAAGGACAAGGCCTCTGGCAC